>CENF01059834.1_pt1 | contig 10319 bp, 12 predicted proteins | sample 361291 | NCBI WGS metagenome assembly CENF01 (sample SAMEA2619399, study PRJEB7988) | marine metagenome | isolation source: saline water (ENVO:00002010), including | reverse complement strand
GCGTTCCTTCGGGAGTACCTGTTCGACTCAGGTATGGGGCACCAGATCATAAAAACAAAAATGAAATCAAATTTCTTGAAATATTTTTATTATGGTTAAATATTATCTGTAAAAGTTCTACAAACTATTAAATGCAAAATCCCAATTCATATAAGCGAATAGTGATCAAGGTTGGTTCGGCAGTGCTCGCAAAACCCAACGGCTCCTTAAACCATGCAATTCTATCTGCAATTAGTGAAGATATAGCATGGTTAATTAAGAAAAATCATGAAGTCTTGGTGGTATCTTCTGGAGCAATAGCGCTTGGAAGAAAGAGAATAAAACTCTCCAATGCTCCAACTCTTTCAGAATCTCAAGCCATGGCAGCACATGGTCAAATTGAATTAATGTCTGCATGGAAAAAAAATCTTAATAAATTTTCAATCCCTATAGGTCAATTATTATTAACCCCCAGAGATACTGAGCTAAAAATATCATCTGACAATGCAAAACAAACCATTTCTAAACTTTTGGAGGTTGGCTGCTTGCCGATTATCAATGAAAATGACAGTACGGCAACTGATGAGATTAAATTTGGAGACAATGATTTATTAGCTGCCAAAGTTGCAAAGCTTGTAAAAGCAGATTTATTGATTATGCTCTCAAGGATTGATGGGCTGCATGCCTCTGAGGAAGATGTCAAAAAAAATAAGCATGGCTCTTTTATCAAAGAAGTGAAAAAAATAACTCCTAAAATTAAAAAAATGGCAGGGAAAGCCAGCGACATGGGTAAAGGGGGGATGATTTCAAAGATTGAAGCAGCTGAAATCTGTCTAAAAAATAAATGTGCGATGGTCATAACCTCAGGGAGTAATAAAAAACCCATTAGAGGTCTATCGACAAGAGCAAAATCTACATGGTTTATAAAATAATGAATAAAGAGCTATCTAAAAAACTAAACGAGATAGGGTTGAAAGCTCAAAGTGCAAGTGCGGAACTAAACACTGCAACCAATGATCAAAAAAACATGTTTTTTGACTTTGCCATTAAATCAATCAAAGAAAACACTGATACCATTCTTTTAGCCAATCAAATTGATATTCAAGCAGCAAAAGAGAATGGAAAAGATGAAGCTTTTATTGATCGTTTAGCTTTGGATGAGAACAGACTTCAAGGAATATGTAATACCTTAGCTGAAATTAAATTATTTGAGGACCCGGTAGGAAAAGAGCTTGCATCTTGGGAAAGACCTAATGGTTTAAAAATTTCTAGAGTTTCAACACCTCTTGGAGTGATTGGCTTGATTTTTGAAAGCAGGCCAAATGTTGCAGCGGATGCTGGGGGATTATGTCTAAAATCTGGTAATGCTGTAATCTTAAGGAGTGGTAAAGATGGGCTGCGATCTGCAACAGCTATTGTAAACTGTCTGCAAAATGCATTAAAAGATGCAGATCTTCCCAAAGAATGTATTCAAATTGTGCCTTCTGAAAGCAGAGAAGCAGCAACCATGATGCTTGAAGGCCTTAATGGTTCTATAGATGTCATAGTTCCAAGAGGCGGCAAAAGTCTAGTTGCTGAAGTTGAAAAATCAGCAAAAGTTCCGGTGTTTGGCCATCTAGAAGGCATTTGTCATATTTACGTTGATGAATATGCAGACGAAAAAAAAGCTTTATCTGTTTGCTTGAATGCAAAAATGCGCAGAACTGGAATTTGTGGTGCTGTAGAAACAATACTCGTTCATGAAAAAATTGCAGAAACATTTGTACCAAAGCTTGTTGCATTACTATCTGATGCAAACTGTGAAGTAAGATGCTGTGAGAAAACTGTAAGTCTTGATGCCAGAGCTGTTCCAGCCTCAACAGAAGACTGGTCTACAGAATATCTCGCTCCAATTATAAGTCTTAAATCTGTATCCAATATTGATGAGGCAATAAGCCATATTGAAAATTTTGGGACTGGTCACACCGAATCTATTATTAGTGAGAATGAGCACAATCAGTCTATGTTTACCAAATCGATTGATAGCGCAATTGTAATGATTAACGCATCAACACAATTTGCTGATGGAGGTGAATTCGGTCTTGGGGGTGAAATAGGTATCGCGACAGGAAAATTCCATGCAAGAGGTCCAGTTGGAGTAGATCAACTCACAAGCTTTAAGTATATTGTTTCTGGTGACGGTCAAATAAGAGATTAAGTTATATATATACATCAAATCTGGTTGTTTTACCTGCAACTTGATAATTAATTTGAGTGGAAAAAGGTTCTGCTTTGATAGATCTCTTTACAACCATTTTTTTTGCAGGTATCAATTGCACCAGTTCGAAATCCTCTAAAGAGTTATTATTTATAGACTCTATTTCCAAGATCTTTGCAATGTAATCTAATTTCCCTGAAGTCAGAGCATTTTTCTTGGTTGATGGATACATAGGATCGAAATAAACCACATCAAAATTTTTGGCCTGAGTAGCGTAAGAGCATGCATTCGTATGAAGAAGATCAAGTTTTTCAAAAATATCTTGATCATCACTGCGTCTTAATGCGTCATGAAGCAAGTAAAACAAAATTTTGCTTTGCTCAAGAGCTGTAACTTTATGACCTAGAGTTAAAAATAGTAAAGTGTCTTGTAACATTCCAGCCGTGCAATCAAGGATATTTAATGGTCGATCTGACTTCCCTAAAGCTTTTTTTATAAGCTTTTCGTGATTAGCTCTTTTAACCCGCCATCCTGTTGAACCTGAATTGAAATCAATCTGAAATTTATTTTTTGATCTAGCCTCAGGATGGAAAAATGATAATCCAGCTTCTGAAAAATAAAGGTAGGGTTGATCAGTTGGTTGCGTACCAATAATTAGATTGATTCCGAGATTGCTTGCAAGTTCCTCAGCCAAATCTCGAAGATTTGCTGATGGACATATAAGCGGAATCATATAAGTAAAAGCAATACACCCAAAGCAACTCTATACAGAACAAATGGAGTCATCCCAATTTTTTCTACAAACTGCAAAAAGCTCTTAATGGTAATAAATGCTATGAAAGCTGAGCCAATAAATCCAGTTAACATAATCAGCATGTCGCTCAATGCTATTGAATAAGCACCCTTTGCAATCATCAATAGCAAGGCACCCAAGATAGTGGGTATGCTTAAAAGAAAAGCAAACCTAGAGGTATCTCTAATATTTAATCCTATGATTAATGCTCCAGTTATTGCCATCCCTGATCTAGAGGCTCCTGGAAAAATTGCGAATGCTTGAAAACAACCTATGATTAAAGCTGCAAACAAAGTTAACTCAGCCAAAGATTTTGATTGGCATGAGGACTTAAAAGCAGCATATAGCAATCCAGCAAATATAAGATTTGCCCAAGCTATTGAGTTAATGTTTGTAGATCTCGACTCGGCAAAATCAGAGGCAATCAATCCAACTAACACAATTGGTAGAGTTGCAACTATAAGATTAAGCCCCAACGAGAAACTTTCTTTATTCCTAGATTGCGTCCATGGCATCCAAGCACGAATTAATTCAAGCAGTTCTTTTTTAAAATAATAAATTACAGCAGCCAAGGTTCCAGCATGAACTGATATATCAAATACAATACCAAAATCTTTTGCTCCAAAAAGCAATGACGGAAATAATAAATGCGCTGAGCTTGAAACAGGTAAAAATTCAGTCAAGCCTTGGATCAGGGCAAGAAGCAGTGCAAGAAAAAAATCTGAAATCATGATTTTTTATAATTTGGAGTTTTCAGATAAACAGGATTTGCATCTTCTGGCAGGAAACGCTCACCAGTTTCTAAGCTTTGCTTGGCGATAATTGCAATTGGCTCAGCGCTTCCAATTACTTGATTTAAAAAATGTTGATGATTTTCTGCTTCCGTTGGCCAGCCAGTTCCAACAAAATAGCCATCATCTTTTTTTAATAAGTCTAAGAGCTCATCCATCTGCATAATACCCTCAGATATAAGTGGAGTAAGCTTGTGACTATTTTTATGATAACTACAAAAATAGCTTTCTTTTTTATCAGCCTCTAAAGCAACATAAATATTTGCATCAGCTTCATCAATCCATTGGGAAGCTTCATGGGCTATTGATAAAAGGTTTGAAATAGCTATTAATGGTAATTTTTTAACTTCAGCAATAGCTTTTAAAAAAGAGGCGGTGATTCTAAGTGCAGTGTAAGAACCTGGACCGCAAGCAAAAGCCATCCCATCAAGACTATCAAAGCCTTCTTTTGAATCAAAACCAATTCTAGTAAAAAGCTTATCCCAATCTGGTCTATCTTTGCGGTCATGAGTTTGAGTAAAAGTATTAACCTCATCATTATGCAGCAAAGATATTGATGAATAATTTCCGCTGACATCAAGGGATAAAATTTTCATTCAATTAAAAATTTTGTTCAATATCCTCAAATACTTTTTCAACTGGTTGCGAGCCATCCACAGCTATGTACTTAAGAGGGCTCTTGCTTTCTTGAGTCTGATAATATGCAACCAATGGCTTGGTTTCATCTTGATAGACTTGCAAGCGATGTTTAACTGTTTCAGGCATATCATCTTCTCTTTGAATCAGAGGCTCGCCAGTAACATCATCCAAACCTTCATTTTTGGGAGGTTGATATACAAGATGATAGTTTCTTCCAGAGCCTGGATGCACTCTTCTACCTGACATTCTGTCCACAATCACATCATCATCGACTTTAATTTCAATAACATGAGTAAACTCAATGTTATTTTCAACACATAAATCTGCTTGACCCACAGTTCTTATACCACCATCAAATAAAAATCCATTAGCGCAGTCAGCCTGAGCAATTCGATCTAAAATTAACTCAATTATGATTTGGTCAGAAACTAAAGCTCCAGAATTCATAATATCTGTAACTTTTTTTCCAAGCTCGCTGCCTGAAGCAATGGCTGATCGCAACATATCTCCAGTACTAATTTTAGGGATACCCAAAGAGTTACAAATAATATCTGCCTGAGTGCCTTTTCCAGCGCCTGGTGGTCCTAAGAGAAGTATTTTTTTCATGTTTCTAATACTGCAAATGCAATTAGATGATTGCTTTCATCGGCTAGACTAACATGGGATTTGGTGATGCCCAAGTCCTCAACATAAGATTTTGCGCCAGCAGATAATATTACTTCGGGTTTGCCAAGGGAATTTCTTAGTATTTGAATATCTTTAGGAAAAATTGGATCTTTGAATCCTGTTCCAAGAGCTTTAACAAAAGCTTCTTTGCCTGCAAACTGTTTGCCAAGGTAGTATTGATTTAACCCCTCCTCCAACTGAGCATACTCTTTGAGCTCTTGATCGCCTAAGATTTTCTTAGCAAATGAGGATAAAGATTTCATGTTTTTAATTCTTTCTAAATCAACTAAATCTGTGCCAATGCCGTAAATCATATTCTAATTTTTTTAAAGAAATCTCTGCTACTTAATTCCCTGCCATCAAGGCATGCGCCAATAGCAACTTGTAACAATTGTTTCAATTTTAACTTATCAATTCCTTCTAGGGCTCTATTTTTAATTGCTTTAATTTCTTGAGCAGAGAACCCATTTGCATCATTGGAACGATGAAAACCCTTTTCAGGTATAAAAGAATATAGAGTGGCCTCTTTAAATTCAGAGTTTTCTTTGCTATCTGTATCAAAATTAATCCCATAACCAAGAACATCAAGGAGGTTAAGCTCAAAAACTCTTAAATCAAGATCAGAAATTGCGTCCGCCCTCGCAAACTCAACAAATTTTTGATAAAGATCATAGAGTTCCTGGTTTGGAAGCCCTTTAGGCAGAAGTCTCATCATTAACTCATTGACATAAAGGTAGGTATAAAGATCATGCGGTCCTTTGACGGATTGAGATACAAAATTTGAATCTATCTGAGTCAAGGTCTTCATTTCAGATTTTCCAGTGACAATAATTCTCAGGGCAGAGAATGGAAGCAAGTGGCCAAAAAACTTAGATCGAGGGTTTTTTGCTCCCTTAGCCATAATAGAAATTTTTCCAGATGATTCAGTGAAAACATCTGCAATTATTGATGTATCACCAAAAGATCTAGCATGCAAAAGAAAGCAAGGCTCCCAATTATGAGGCATCTTGACTACTGCCTACACCAAGGCTACTCAAATATTGAGCATCATTATTCCAATTCTTATTCACTTTAACAAAAGTTTTTAATAAAACTTTTTTATGAATCATTTTTTCAAGTTCAATTCGGGTTTGCTGCCCTATCCTTTTTAAATTTGAGCCCTCATGACCAATAACTATGCTTTTTTGGCTATCTCTAGCAACATAAATAATGACTCCAATAGATAACATTTTACCTTCCATTGATTTTGTTTCTACTGCCACATAAGTCTCATGAGGCAATTCATCTCCAAGCGATCGAATAATTTTTTCTCTTACAAGCTCGCTAATAAAAAAATTATTAGGAATTTCTTTTTCTTCAGCTTCTGCTGGATATAAATGATTGTTCTCTGGAAGAGCTTTTTTTATGCATCCTAATAAGTCTTCAATACCATCATAATTTAGTGCTGAGATAGGAACATAATCATTAAAAGAATATATGGCATCAATCTCTTTTATTAATGGCAAAAGATCATTTTTATTTTGCACTTGATCAATTTTATTTAATACGCAGATGGCTGGAACCTTTGTCTCTTTAATTTTTTTTAAGACTTGCTTATCTTGATCCTGAAATGAAGTTCTCTGCAAAACAAACAAAACTATATCAGAGTCCTCAATTACGCTTAATGCTGAATGATTAAGCACCTTATTTAGGGTTTTGGTTGCCTTAAGATGAATTCCTGGGGTATCCAAAAAAATCATTTGGTGTTCCTTATCAGTCTTCACACCAAGTATATTATTTCTCGTTGTTTGTGATTTTCGAGAAGTAATAGATATTTTCTTGTCCAAAATTGTATTCAAGAGGGTTGATTTACCAACATTAGGCTTGCCAACGATAGAAATATAGCCACAAAACTGTTTTTTCATGCTTGATCCAGCGTTAGCAAAATTAACTCTGCAACCTTCTGCTCAGATTCTTTTTTTAATGAAGCAGAAGCATGAAAAATCTCGCCATTAAACTCGACTTTACAATCAAAACAATTGCCCTCTTTGTTGGATTCAACTAAATACTTAGGAGGCTCATACCCTTTTCCCTGCAATGCTTCTTGAAGTCTTGATTTAGCATCTTTAAATTCTGTATGTTCATTTATAAGAGAAAATTTTTCTTGAAACAGATGCTGAACAAAAATTTTACTTTCATCAAAACCCAGCTCAATAAAAATTGCGCCAATGCAGGCCTCTAGAGTTCCTGCATAAATTGAATGCTTGTGAGATTCATCTAATTTGTGTGTTCCTTTAGAAGTTTGCAACATGTCTTTACAATCCAATTGAAGAAATATCTCAGCAAGCGATTGAGTATTAACCAATGATGCTCTAATTTGAGTTAATTTACCCTCATTCATTTCTGAAAATTGATTATAAAGATACTCAGATATAATAATTTCTAGAACCGCATCCCCTAAAAACTCTAATCTTTCATTATTTTTTTTTGACGAAATGCTTTTATGAACAAAAGCTTGTTTGACTAAAGGCAGGTCCAGATATGATTTCTTGATTATCAGAGAATCTTCACTCATATACTTATTCTATAAATCCTGTTCTTTTAAATGTTGGCAAGCAAGTCCAGCATTCCCATGTCATCCATATTAATTCTCCAGTACCCATAAAATTTTCTCTAGGAACGAACCCAAAGAAACGAGAATCGCTGGAATTATCTCTATTATCTCCCATAACAAAGTAATGATTTGGGGGCACAATAAATTCTTCAGGATATGAAGCGCTGCCTCCAATGATTCTAATTATTCGATCGGAATTACCCAACGTTTCTTTTAAAAAAGTTTCATCATTAGCAGTTGAAACTAATTCCTGTGGTATCGCTTCACCGTTAACATAGATCTTTTTATTAAGGTAGCCAATAGTGTCTCCAGGCTTTCCAATTAGGCGTTTTATGTATGGAACATTTACATGTGGTGGAATAAAAACCACAACATCTCCATATTCAGGATCTTCTGAAAAGGCAAATGGGTCGCCAATTCTATTAATCTTAAGACCGTAACTATGTTTATTGACTAGGATGAAATCCCCAACCTTGAGGCCTGGAATCATTGACCCAGACGGTATTTGATAAGGCTCATAGATAAATGTACGCAGAACAAAGATAAGAAAAACTGGAACAAACCACCCTCTTCCTGTAGTTTTTAACAAAGTATTTTTACTCAAAACACCAATCATTAAAATAATTAAGCAAATAAATGAACCGATCAGCAAAACTGATCCTAAATCTCCGGCATTTACAAAAATTCTATAGATTCCTATTAAAGATGCCGTGAGGCCTGCGATGTATATGGTTTGCTGAGACTGATCAGTTAATGCGTCTTGTAAGACTTGATAAATCCAGATACCTATCAATCCAAATACTGCTAGCAAAGATAATATAAAGATTGGATCTCCGAACATTATTTCTCTCCAGAATTGAAATAATTTAAAAATGCTTCTTGCGGTATGGAGACTCTTCCAAACTGTTTCATTTTCTTTTTGCCTTCTTTTTGCTTTTCAAGCAATTTCTTTTTACGCGTGATATCTCCACCATAACATTTGGCAGTGACATTCTTTCTTAAAGCTTTCACAGTTTCACGAGAAATAATTTTAGAGCCTAAAGCAACCTGTATGGGTATATCAAACATTTGGCGAGGAATAAGTTTCTGTAAATTTTTTGCTACCTCTCTTCCTCGACTCATCGCAAAGTCTTTGTGAATAATAATTGATAAAGCATCAACAACATCATTATTGAGTAAAACATCTAATTTAATTAAATTGGATGCTTTGAATTCAGTGATGTTATATTCAATTGAAGCATAACCCTTAGTGGTAGATTTAAGCCGATCAAAAAAATCAATAATAACTTCTGCAAGTGGCATTTCGAAAACAATAGAAACCTGATTGCCGAAATATGTCATTTCTTTCTGGGTACCTCTTTTTTGCGTACATAATGTAATTACATTCCCAACATAATCCTTTGGAGTCAAAATGGTTGCTAAAACATATGGCTCTTTAATTTCATTAACTTTACTAAGAGCTGGAAGCTGAGATGGACTATCACAATCTATAACTTCACCATCAGTCTTTACCACTTGATATTGAACAGAGGGAGCTGTGGAAATTAGATTCAAATCGTATTCTCTTTCAAGCCTTTCTCGAACAACCTCTAAGTGCAAAGTGCCTAAAAAACCACATCTAAATCCAAAACCTAAGGCATCAGAAACCTCAGGCTCGTATATCAAAGCAGAATCATTCAATACAAGCTTGGAAAGAGCATCTCTAAATTTTTCATACTCATCTGAGTCAACCGTAAACAAGGATGCAAAAACTTTTGGTAGAACTTTTTGAAATCCAGGTAATGGTTTAGATGTATCATTTTTAGAATCTAGAATAGTATCACCAACAGGTGCCCCTTGAATATTTTTTATTCCGGCAACCATGTATCCAACCTGACCAACATTTAACTCTTTTTTTGCAATTTTTTTTGGAGAAAAGATTCCGATTTGATCTGCTAAATATGATTGCTGAGTTGAAAATACTTTGATTTTTTGGCCTTCTTTAATTGACCCATTTATAACCTTAATCAATGAGACAACTCCTAAGTATGAATCAAACCATGAATCAATAATTAACGCTTCAAAATCAGCATTTGGGTCTCCCTCAGGTGGTGGAATGTTGTCCACCAGAAGATCCAATAACTCTTCTATGCCTTGACCAGTTTTCGCGCTTACCAATGGGGCCATGGTCGCATCAATTCCAATCATATCTTCAATCTCTTGTTTAACTCTATCTGGTTCTGCCTGAGGCAAATCAATTTTATTTATTACAGCCAATACCTCGAGATTTTGATCTACTGCGGTATAACAATTAGCTAGTGTTTGAGCTTCAACGCCTTGAGATCCATCAACAACCAGCAAAGCTCCCTCACAAGCAGATAATGAACGAGAAACTTCATAAGAAAAATCTACATGTCCAGGCGTATCAATAAAATTCAGTTGATAAGTTTGACCATCTCTCTCAAAGTCAAGAGTTACAGCTTGTGCCTTTATGGTAATTCCGCGCTCTCTTTCGATGTCCATCGAGTCAAGAATTTGCTCTGACATTTCTCTTTGAGAGAGACCTCCACAATATTCTATCAATCGATCAGATAGAGTCGATTTCCCATGATCAATATGGGCAATAATTGAGAAATTTCTAATATTTTTCATCTTCTAATAAATGCATGACTATTCTATAAG
>CENF01028175.1_pt1 | contig 10370 bp, 10 predicted proteins | sample 361291 | NCBI WGS metagenome assembly CENF01 (sample SAMEA2619399, study PRJEB7988) | marine metagenome | isolation source: saline water (ENVO:00002010), including | reverse complement strand
TAATCAAGCATTCTTCGTCTACGACCTACAAGCATCAACAAACCTCTCCTACTGTGATGGTCCTTTTTATGGACTTTCAAATGTTCGGTTAGGTGGTTGATTCTTCCACTAATTAAAGCAACCTGAACTTCAGGAGAACCGGTATCACTCTCGTGTAATTGGTGCTCAGAAATTGTTTCAGATTTCACAGGCGTACTGCTAGACATATATTCCTCTAATATCGGATTCAAGCCTTAAAACTTTCACCTCTAAGGCTATAGGAAAGATCGGAGTCTCGAACCCGACCTCAAGTAATCCCTCTTGGATTACCTACCAAAGATAGATCCTATCAACGCTCAAGCAACAGCGCACCTAGCTAGATATAAGTTCCTTATATCTTCTTCGCCATTCCAATGAGGGTTTGTCCGCTTGGACGTCTACTAATGCTCCTTGTTCTAATGGAAGTTGACCCTTCAATTTCTCTAACATCGTTTGATCTTCCAAAACAACCGCTAGCTCTAAGCCAATTACTTCATCCGCTATTGTTCTACCATGTTCAACTAATGCGCTGACATCATCATTGCGCCATATCACGAAAGTGTAAATAGATTTACCTTCTTCTATGGGGGCTGCTGTCATAAACAATTTTTGTTCAACACCCGTCTCATAACTCATTGTGCTCAGCACCGAAAATGGCAACGCAAAGCCTGTAGTCATAAAAAGTTTTATTACGTCATTGCCTCCGCCCGACATGATCTTCGTGGAACCTACATTATTTATCTTAACTTCATAGCCGTACCCAAAAAAAGTCTCATCAAGCTGCTCAAGCTTTATTTTTGGCACAACTGTTTCTTGTTCGATACCAAATGTTCCGCGATGAGTATAAGGAAAATGAGAAATATCTAGCATATTGTCAATCATCCGCGTGCTATCAGTATTCCAAATCTGCATTTTTGTATTAAGACGCGTAAAAGAACTATCAGCATCTGCCGCAACTTCGGGGATAGGAGCATCAGGCTCATTTACACAAAGCCAAACAAGCCCATACTTTTCCTCGACATGAAGAGACTTCAAATTCGCTTTTGGCGGAATGGGTAAACCCTCACTAGCAGAAGGAACTTCCAAACAGTGACCTTCATTTCCAAACAACCAACCGTGATAGGGGCACCTAAGACAACCGTCTTCTAAAGTTCCTTTCGACAAAGGAGCCTGTCTATGCGTACATCTATCTAAAGCAGCCACTATTCGACCATCTGAACTTCTCCACAAAACATAATCGTTCTGCAAAAGCCTTATAGAAGAAATCTCAGAGCCTACAGAATCACTGGTTGCAACAGCATGCCAATAGTTGCCTAAAACATTGAATGAATCTGCCATCTATCAGCCTTTCAAAGATTTCTCATAACGATCAACGAGCCAAGAATTAAATTGCGGTATAACAGCTTCTTGCCATGAGTAGCGCGCCCGATTTGCGAATCGTGAGCTCAATCCCAATTGCGAGGCAATATTTGTGGGTATATCTTGACGGTTGAAATACCCAACTCCCCGGATTGCAGCTTGTAGCAATTCATCAAATAAGGGAATCTCAAGAACTTCCTCTGGGAACAGATAAGCCATACCCAATTCGTGGGTTTCGGGCCCCGTTGGGTTGACCGTAAACCAAAATGCAGAATCTGCTTGCATTCCAATCAAAAGAGTTGGGGGAACAAAAGCAAAAACAACTCTCTGCCGTTCCTCTTCAGTTAAGTTCGGCAAAGCCGGGAAAAGGGCTTTATAGGAAGGATTAAAGCCTCCATCCATTTCCAAAGAAGGATTGAACCCAAACATTGCCCCATCTGTCGAATCCACATCTGAATACCATGCTCCTGAAGAAGGCGCCCAGTCATGTATTCCTTTGTGGAGGCGACTGTTGTGGTACATCTCCATAAAATTCTCAACCATAATCTTCCAATTAAATGGGACATCCGGGATGACCACTGGGTCTACAGTTTTAAGTGAAGAAAGATTGTAATTAGCAACTGTGTTTTCTAATTTCACCAAACTCGGTCCTAGCGGATCGGCATTCTGGTCAAAATTCACGAAAATGAAACCATTCCAGACTTCCACAGCAATCTTCGCAAGACTCGTATCCTCCATAACAAAACAATCTGTGTCCTTCATCTCAGGCGCACCTGTGAGTTGACCATCTAAATTAAATACCCACCAATGATAAGGACAGCGAAAATAACGGGCATTACCAGAAAGAAACTTTGTGGGTTCAAGCATATTTTGATCATCTATTCCATCAAGATCGGCAGTGACACACATACCCCTATGCGGACAGACGGAAGACATCGCACGTATTTCAGATTCTGAATTCCTGACTACTATTACCGGTTCTCCAGCTGGTTTGGCAGAGAAATAGTCACCTATTTCTTGAATCTGTTCTTCGCGCCCAACACAGAGCCACTCCGATGCAAATACTGAATTAATTTCAAAATCAAAAAAATCTGAATCACTATACACCTGTGGTGGTAGCCCAATTGCCTCTTTATAAGATCCACGAGATTTAACTAATTCTTCAAATTCGATAGGACTGTTCAATAGAATCCCCCTCCAAACAATAGTAAATATTACATCAAATACGATTGGTCAGACAATCAGACCTTTTGATATGTTTTGATCTATCGATTAAGGGAGAACCATGACATATCCGAATATTCTAGTTTTTGTTGACTTTCCTACTGACGATGTTGATGCAGCAAATGCTTTCTATAGCAAAGTCTTTAACTGGGAAATCGAAGAACGCATACCAGGAATTTTCCACAGAATAGTGCCAGGACAAAACTTCAAGCTAGACGATGGCAGCCAAGGGCCAACTGGGAATTTACACATGGGGATATCGAAAGCTGCCAACACCAGACCTCATCCGAATCCTGAACCTCCTGAGCCAACAACTCTTAGCCAAGGAGGCAGGTCAACAAGAGCATGGATTTTAGTAAGCGACGATGACTCTTTTGAACGGATACTTGACACTGCCGAAAGCCTTGGAGCGACAGTTCTTTGGAGAAATCACTTCTGGACTGAATTCGGCGGAGCAAATGCATCTTTCATGGATCCTTGGGGAAATCAGATAAACCTCTGGCAACACCTTGAAGGTGTCGAGGTTGATGAAGAAACGCATCAAGTCATAGGTGAAGCACTCATTCCAGACGGATGGACAATCGAATAGCAAATAGGGGAACCAAATGGAAACAACTTACAACATTCATCCTCCTGAACCCAGATGGACACATGTAGCTCTAAGAGTAAAAGATATTAATGCAACAATTGAGTGGTACACGGAAAACACCCCCCTGTCACTCGTGACCCGCCGCGAAGATGAAACAGGTTATGCGGCTTGGCTTGGCCACACCGACAATCCCCACTCCCCTTTTCTTTTAGTTCTAACCCAGTTTTTTCCGGATAAAGATCCTTTTGCAGATGCCCCAAATACTGTTCTAGGACCCTTTGCTCACTTAGGAATTGAACTACCCGACCTAGAGTCACTCAAAAAAGCAGCTGAAAAAATGCAAGCTATTGGTTCTCTTGTAATGCCAGTTCAGGAAATGCCTCCACCAATAGGATGGATATTCATGGCAAAAGATCCGGATGGAAATACTCTCGAGTTTTCTTTCGATCAGGGAGTTTACGCGACTTTTCAGGAGTTAGCGGAATAATCGAATGGAAACTACTCGAACTCCAATCGAAGTAGCGACTTCATATCTAGAGTCTTTTGGAAAAAGAGACCCTGATCTAATTGCATCACACGTCTCAGAAAATTTCAAAAACATACACACAAGTGCACTTGGAGACCCCTGTGAAGGAAAGTCATCTTACAGAGAGCGGCTTCCCGGTTTTTTGAACAAATTCAAAGACTTAACATATGAATGTGAAGAAATCATTTCACACGAGGAGAAGGTCTTTATCTCTTACTTAATGAAAGCAGATGTAGACGGAAGTAAGATTTCTATTCGTGGTGTTTTCAGTTTGAAAATTATAAGTGGTCTTATCGAAAGTCGCATTGACTATTTCGACAGTCTGACTTTCCTTAAACAAATCGGACACCCGGTGGGATTGGAGGAAATCTAAAATTGGAACATGCTCCCACAATTGACCTGAGTAATGCATTTGGCGGAACTGAATCTGAACGTCTCGAAGTTGCTATGCAAATCGATTCTGCCTGTAGAGCTACGGGATTTTTTGTAGCAACAGGTCACGGAGTTGAAGAAACTTTGTTAGAAAATATAATCAATGCTTCAAGAGAATTTTTCCATCTGCCTGTTTCTGAAAAAATTAAAGTTTCTCCTCCGGGGCCCAATCATTTTCGTGGCTACCTAGGACTTGATACAACTGCTCTTGCTTCAACTCTAGAAATAGAAACGCCACCCGATTTATGTGAATCATTTAATGTAAGTAGATTTGACGACCCAGTGATGCGTTCAAAAGTCCAACAACCCGGGGCAGAAGCTGTTTTCTGTGAAAATATGTGGCCTGAAAAGCCTGAAATTTTAAGGAATGCATACGAAACTTACTTCGCTGAAATGGAATCTCTTTGCTCCGAGATCCTAAAACTTATGGCTATCGCTCTAGAACTTCCTGAAGATTGGTTTGACGACAAGTTTGAAAATCCCACTTCTCTTTTAATGGCCAACTGGTACCCGCCCATCACGGGAGAAGTTTTTTCAGGTCAACTAAGACGCGGCGAACACACCGATTACGGAGCGTTCACAATTGTAGCTCCAGAACAAATACCAGGTTTGCAAATTTCCGTTGATGACCAATGGGTCGATATAAAACTTGTTGAAAATGGCTACGTCATAAATATAGGTGACCTTCTGGCTCGTTGGACTAATGACAGGTGGACCTCTACTCTTCATCGAGTTGTTCTTCCGGATGATTCAAATCACCGTCAGCGCGACAGAATATCAATTCCGTTTTTTTTCCAGCCAAGTTATACCGCCGAAATAAAAACTATTCCCACTACTGTAGACAAGTACAAAAAATCTTCTTATGAACCAGTTATTTCCGGAGAGTGGATTACGGCTAAATCGATGTCAATGCTGGAATAACTTTCTCATCGAAATTCAACCATTGATTAACTTCAGCAACTGTCGTCTCCACTCGACAGTCGCTTTATCAGACTGAACATTAACCAAAGCAGTCTTGGCTAAAGGCAACACACCATTTAGTTTTTCCAACATCACTCGATCTTCTTCACCTATAGCTCGGTCAAATGAAATTACTTCCTCCTCAGGGATTGCAAAATCATCATTACGCCAAATAACGAAAGTGAAATAAGAGGAAATCTCATCAATCGGGGTGGATAAGAGAAGGATTACATGGTCTAATCCTGATTTATAGGTGATGGTACTTCTAACAGTTAAAGGCAAATTAAATCCACTAGTCATAGACCTTTCAACAGACTCTTCATTCGACCCTGAAGTGCTTTTAGCTTCTTCTGGATTTGCAGCCAAAATATCGTAACGGTAACCAAAAAAGTCATCGTCTAAATACTCGAGGCTTATATTGGGTACTTTCGTTTCCTGCCCTGCACCAAAAGTTCCTGCGTGCACATAAGGAAAGTGAGTTATGTCTAAAAAATTGTCGACCATTCGTGTAGCTGCAACTTCCCACTTTTGGACCTCGGTATTTATTCTTCTAAAAGAAGGATCGGATTCTTCCTTTAATTCAAAAAGTGGATTAAGTGGCTCTCCCAAGCAAAGCCAAACCAGCCCATACTTTTCTAAGACCTGAACCGTATTCAGATGCGCCTTTGAAGGAATAGGCACACCATCAGCTGAAGAGGGAATGTTTACGCACTTTCCGGATTCTCCAAACGTCCATCCGTGATAAGGACATACAAGACAGCCACTTTCTAAATGACCTTGAGATAGTGGCGCCTGTCGATGGGGGCACCTTTCTTCCGCTGCAACCAAAGAACCGTTGATATCTCTCCAAATAACAAAATCTTCATTTAAAAGTTTTACCGAAATTGGATTTGAATCTATATCGACGCTCAAGGCGACTACATACCAAAAGTTTTTTAGAGCTTGCTTATCAACAAATCCCTCTATGCCATTCATTGTTTTTTCCATGGCTTTTCTCTTTCAGTGGTCTACCACAAGACACTAATACTTCATCTAGTCTGTTGATGTGACAGAAAAAAACTGCTCGATTTTATATGGACACACAATTATAACTATGAACGAAGAGCGTCAGGTTTTAAAAAACGCTGCCATAAAAATTGAGGGTGACCGCATAAAAGAAATTGGCACTAAAGAAGAACTAACACTTTCCAACCCTGAAGCTTCTATTATCGGCAGCGAAAACTTTTTAGTGATACCTGGTTTAATTAATGCCCATCAACATCTAACTGGCGACCGACTAGTCCAATCTTGTATCCCTAGCAACATAGAAGACACTGAGGCTATTTTTGATTGGTCCGTACCTATTCACGCCTTGCACAGCCCAGAAGATGATGAAATCTCGGCCACCTTATCGTTAGCCGAAAGTGCTCGCTCTGGAATTACTTTTACGGTCGAGGCGGGCACTGTGGCTTTCCCAGAAATGGTTTTAAAAGGATTTGAAACGGTAGGAGTTGGTGGCGCTATCGGATCGTGGGGATGGGATATAGGCAACGGGCCTTACGTAGATTCTGTAGATGGCGTACTCGAGAGACAATTACAAGTGCTAGAAATGACTAAAAACCACTCTTCAGTCAAGGGTTGGGTAACTCTTGTAGGCCACAATTTGATGTCAGATGCGCTACTGCAAAAAGCCACAAATCTAGCAAAGGAAAACTCAACAAATTTAACCCTTCATCTTTCACCCCACGCCGGTGAAGTTTCGCAGTACCTGGAAAAAACCGGGATGAGGCCCGTTAATTACATTAGTGAACTAGGGGTGTTGGGTAGTCACCTTTTGATCGGACATGCAGTTCATATAGATGACTCAGAATTAGAAGTTCTTATAAATAGCAAAACTGCAATTGCATCTTCACCATGGGCTTATCTAAAACTAGGTCAAGGCGTAACAAAGTTTGGTAAGCACCCTGAATTTATATCAAAAGGTGGTCGACTTGCTCTTGGTTGCGATACGGAAAACGCAGGAGACAGTAAAGATCTCCTATTAACTGCCAGACTTTTTTCTGGTTTGATGCAAGAAGCCAAACTCGAACTTGATAAACCAACAGCTCATTATGCGCTTGAGATGCTAACGATCGGTGGCGCTGAAGCCCTAGGGCTTAAAGAAGAAATAGGATCTATAGAAACCGGCAAACGCGCCGACATAGTTTTAATAGACACAAGTGGTCCTTCGTGGCAACCAATGGCTCCTGATCCCGTGATGCAACTTATTTGGGGAGCAAGTTCATCGGATGTGGATTCAGTGGTGGCTGGAGGGAAGCTTATTGTGAAAGATAAGAAATGTAAGAATTTAGATGAGTCAGCCCTTGCTAACGAAGCTAAATCGAAACAAGAAAAGCTACTCGAAGCCACCGGACTGAATCCCAGCTCCTATTGGCCTGTGACTACCTACTAGCCTTGCTTCTCTGAAATTAAACAAGTGCAAATTTCTAATTAGATTAAGAAGTTATCCATATAGACCTGCCAACTTTCCTGAAAGACCCAAAGCAGCTATAACCATTACCCACCTAACCACTCGTTCTCCGCCCACAACTGTCCACTTTGCACCCAGCCAACCCCCCACTGTTAATCCTGCGGCAAGAACGAGAGCCGGCCCCCAAGAAATTTTTCCAGAAAAAATAAAAACGGGCAGCGCAATTACTGTTACCAAAGCATTGATCATTACTTTGATGCTGTTGGCAACCACAAGGTCAAAACCAGAACGCGAAAGAGTTAAAACCATCAAGAGACCTACACCGGCCTGAATCGCTCCACCATAGAGTCCAACTGCAAAAAATATTAAAATTATGGTGGGACTATTCCAAGAAGATTTTCTCTCTTTAGGCTTAGATTTTTGCGGCAGGAGAGTCAAAATCACTATTGGTATCACAAGAAGAGCAAACAGTCGTTCGAACTGATCATCTCCCAGTTTATTAATCAGAATCGAACCAACTAAAGAACCAAAGATTACCGGTAAAAAAATAACTTTCGAGTCGCGGAAACCCGAAACTCCTAAGCGACGAAAGGAAAGAACAGCAGCTAAACAGGCCGGTAAAATGCCGACTCTATTCGAGCCATTAGCATATGTGCCAGGCACTCCTGCAAAAACTAAAAGCGGAACAGTTATAGTCGACCCACCTCCGGCCATGGTATTTATTACTCCAGCTCCTAAACCACCAAAAGCTAGTATCAATACATCAGTAAAACTCAACGGTTGTTCCGTAACAACTCAATTGCTAAACCACTTCCTTTAATTGTTTCTAATAAACCTTCTGCCATTGAACTTCCTGTTCTTCTAACCGCGGCAAGATTACAGCTAATCTGAGAAAAACCAAGATTCAGTACTTCCGCTAACTGCTCGGCTACTTCTCCAGAAGTCCCAACGATCGCAAATTCTTTAACCAATTCGTCATCTACGAGGGACTCAAGTTCAGGGTCATCAAAACGATTATGGTCGAAATACCACCCTCTTGAACGGGAAAGGGCTTTGAAAATCTCATTTTTTCTCACTTGTTCGACTTCAGGGCCGTTTTCACCGACTATTTCTAAATAGTGCGCCGCATACCTTTTCACGCTTGAATGAGCCAATTCTGAGTCTTCGCTTACACATAAAGTAACTCTTGGAGCAATCTTTACTTCTGACACGTCACGTCCGACTAGGTCAGCGCCTTCAGAAAGCCATTGTTTATAATTTGCTACAGAAGAGGGCGACAAATTTCTAGCACCAACTAAAGCAATGTCTGCGATTTCTCCAGCTAAACGCATCACTTGCGGGCTTCTGGTCCCTATAGCTACAGGGACCATTCCTTTACGAGGCACAACCAAACCTGAAGTATTAAAATTGAAAACGGAACCCTGAAAAAAGGTTTCCTCTCCATTTAATAACGAACGTATAACTGTAATTGTTTCCCTTAACGTAGCGACCGGTCTAGTCGGATTTATGCCTATTTCCTCCAATCCAGCCCCTACCCCAACACCAAAAAAAGCTCTTCCATCTGAAGCATCATTTAAAGTGGCTAAAGCGCTTGCGTGAACTGCAGGATTTCTTGTATAAGGATTTGTAACCATTGATCCAATCATTATGTTTTTCGTTGACTGGGCAGCCAAAACCTGCAATTGGTAAGTGTCCGGCCAAAGTGCAACATCTGAAACTCCAAGACGGTCAAAACCAGCATCTTCAACAGCTGTTGCCAACTCGCAAAATTCCTCTACACCCATACCGGGAGTTATTTCCGCCTCAAAAACAAATGAATTCACAAAACTGGATATTTTGATTTGTCGGGTAATCCTGAACGTTGAACTACTGCTTCACCGGCTTTTTGACAATCTGCATAAAACTTTTCTTCATCAAAAGCCACAACCTTTCCTTCCTCCACTACTTTGACTCCATCAACTAAAACTGTATGGACACCCCTTCCATCAACCGACCATACAAGTTGGTTCATAACGTTGAGTAGCGGTCTCCACTCAGGTCTATCTGTATCGTGAAGAACCACATCAGCTTTTTTACCTATTTCGATTGAACCTATCTCGTTCTCTAATTGCATAGCTTTAGCGCCTCCCAATGTGGCCATTTCATAAGCAATTTCTGCGGGAAACATTTGTGGGTCTTGCCGACTGTCTTTGAATAAGCCCGCTACCAAATATGTTGCTCTCATCAAGTCTGAATAATTGGAGGCGTTATTTCCATCTGTTCCAATGGCCATATTGATACCTGCCATTTTCATTTCAGGCATCTTTCCCACTTGAGTAACCCCGTAGCTGACCTTTAATGCCGTTGTAGGACAATGAGCTACGTGTACACCTGAATCGGCCATCACCGATATTTCTTTGTCATCGACTTGAACACAATGTGTCATAACTACATCGTCACTAAGAATCCCCAATTCGTCTAGATGAATCATGGGACGATGTCCGAATTCAGAAACAAAGAAATCCGGATCCAACTTAGCAGGCGACATATGGAAGCTCATACCAGTGCCATGTTCCGTAGCTAGTTCTCGTGCAGCCTTCCAAAGTGGATCAGAGCACGTCGTATGTCCAACCAAAATAGACCAGGCTCCAAGTCTTCCTTGTGCCACGTCTTTATACTTCTCGAGTTGATACTGCAAAAGATTTATTGACTCATCCGTATTCTGTTTATATACATCTGGCTCAGGAGGTAGATCCCAAATCCATCTACCCAATCGACCTCTAATCCCGACTTCCTCGAGAGCCCCAAAGACGTCGTCTAAAAAACGAATTGTC
>CENF01062781.1_pt1 | contig 10371 bp, 9 predicted proteins | sample 361291 | NCBI WGS metagenome assembly CENF01 (sample SAMEA2619399, study PRJEB7988) | marine metagenome | isolation source: saline water (ENVO:00002010), including | reverse complement strand
GCATTTTTGTTATCTAAGGTTTATATATGTGGTATATCTCCTGTCCCTCCTCATAAAGAGGTAATGAAAACTGCTTTAGGGTCTAATAATTCTGTAGATTGGGAATACAAGGAGAACATTTATGATTTAATCACCGAACTTAAAAATAATAATTGTGATATTTGGTCAATTGAGCAAGCTGAAAAATCTACAGATTTAAAAAATTATAGTCCTAATAAAAATAAATTAACTGCATTTGTTCTTGGCAACGAGGTTTTTGGTGTTAAACAAAAAATTATAGACATAACGGGACAAGTTATTGAAATACCACAGGAAGGTACTAAGCATTCAATAAATGTTTCTGTAGTTTCAGGAATTTTGTGCTGGGATTTTTATTTAAAAATTAATGCCTAAAAAATAAATTTAAAAAAGTTAAAAATACAGAATGATCATTTTTAAAATCGGACTTATTCAACTCTATATTAAATAATACAAATTTAGTTTTGGTTTTCCACTTATTGTATTCTGATTTAATTAAATCTAAATATTTCAAGTCAATTTTTTTTTCAAACTTTCTTCCTCTTTTCTTAATCTTATCTAAAATGTAATTTGTTTCTTGATCTAAAAGAATTACAACTTCAGGTTTGATAAAAAAATCTGAACAACTATTGAAATCACTTTGAAATTTAATAAACTCAGATTTTGTCATGGTTTTCTTCGCAAAAATTATTGACTTATGGGACAAGTAATCAAAAATTTGGGGATATTTTTTTCTATTTTTATATTCTTTATGCTGCTCCAATCTGAGTTCTAAGAATGATTTTCCTGTTTCAAAGGCGTTTTTAGTAGGGTTTTTATAAAACTTTTCAAGATCTACTTCATTAAACTGTTCTAACACTAATTCTCCAAATAATGCATCAGATAGTTTTCTTGAAAATTCTGTTTTTCCGACGCCAATTAATCCTTCCACCGCAATTATTTTTTTTACTTCTGAGATAGAGATTTTTTCTTCTATTTTTTTTGGAATAACAGAATCTTTAGAATTATCTAACAATGTCTGGATGGATTTTCCATTTCTGGGATCTTTAAAGTCGGAAATGATTTCTAGCAATGGATAGAGCACAAAGTTTCTCTCATGCATATTTTCATGAGGTATAATCAGTTCTTTGTCCTCTATTATCAGATTTTTGTAATAAACTATATCAATATCAATTTTTCTTGATTTTGATTTTCTGTCTGATAATCTTACCCTGCCAAGATATTTTTCAATATCTAGAAGATATTCAAGTAGATTTTTTGGTTGTAAATCAGTATTAATTTCAACGCATATATTGTAAAATGAATTTCCTTTAAAACCCATTGCAGGAGTCTCATAAATTCTTGAAACATTTTTAACTTCAGATATTCTGTATGATATCAGCCCTACAGCTAGTTGTAAAAATTTCAACCTATCTCCTAGATTACTCCCTATGGATAAATAAATCATTTCTTGAAATTAATTTTAAAAATTAAATATTTTAAACTGAGTTTTATTTGATATTAAATAAAAAGCTTAATCTTTGCATAAATTTATTACCATAAGCAATATAAATTTCGGTTAATTAATGAATTTTTTTAAAAATTTTTTAGCGTCCTTTCTTGGGTCAATATCCGCTTTAATTTTCATAATATCTTTGGGATTTTTTTTGGTGGCCGGTATAGCTTCAGTTGCCACATTTGACAAAAATATACTTCAAGGTGAAATTGCTTCAAATAGTATTTTAAATCTAGATTTAGATAAAGATGTTTATGACAATATACCTATCACACAAGAATTTGAGGAAATTTTAGGGATTTCTCCAGAGATTATAAAATTTATAGATTTAATTAATGCGATTGAGTTAGCAGGTGATAATAAAGATATCAAAGGAATTAATTTAAAAAGTCAATCTCCAAAAATGGGGTGGTCTCAAGCATTAACAGTAAGAAAATCACTTCAAAAGTTCAAGGATAAAGGAAAATTTATTTACAGCTATGGTGATTTTTTTTCTCAAAAAGGATACTATCTAACATCTGTATCGGATTCAATTTTTCTAAATCCAATGGGAAATGTTGAATTAAGAGGTCTTGGAGCAGAAGTCCTTTACTACAAACAACTACAGGAAAAATATGGATTTAAAATGGAAGTCATCAGACACGGCAAATACAAAAGCGCGGTAGAACCATATCTAGATGATAAAATGAGTGACGCTAATAGAAATCAAATAAAGTCTCTTTTGAATTCTATTTGGGATGGTATAGCTAACCAAATTAAATTATCACGAAAAATATCATCAGAAAATTTTAATAAAATCGTAGATAATTTAGATGCATCCTTTCCAGAAACAGCTCTTAGAAACAATATTGTTGATGGCATCGTTTCAAAATCCGAATATAAATCTAAATTAAAAAAAATATCAGGAATCAAATTAGATGAAAAATTAAATAATGTTTCCTATCTGCAAATAAAAAACACCTATAATTATAAGAAAGGCACCAGGAATCAAATAGCAATTGTTTATGCTCAGGGACCAATTATTTATGGAGAAGGAAATGAGAGTAACATTGGACAAGAACTATTTTCAAAAACAATAAGGAGAATAAAAAATAATAAAAGAATTAAAGCCGTAGTTCTTAGAATTGATTCTCCTGGTGGTGTAGCTCTCTCATCTGAAATAATTTGGGATGAATTAATTGAATTAAAAAAGAAAAAACCCATTGTAGTCTCTATGGGAAATGTTGCAGCTTCAGGGGGTTATTACTTATCTACTGTTGCTGACAAAGTTTTTGCTAATGATTTTACTATCACAGGTTCAATTGGAGTTTTTGCTATGGTTCCAAATATTACTGAATTTTCAAAAAGAATTGGGATTAATGCAGAACAAGTAGAGACAAATAAGAACTCCATTTTTTACACACCATTTGAGAAGCCCACACAACAATTTCGATCAAACGTAAAAAAGAACATAGAAAATATTTATGAAATCTTTAAAAAACGTGTTTCTGATGGAAGGAATATTTCTATGAATGAAGTTGAAGCTTTGGCCCAAGGTAGAGTTTGGTCAGGAGAGCAAGCTTTCAAAAACGGTTTAGTGAATAAAGAAGGAGATATAAAAGATGCTATTAATGCTGCAGCAGAATTAGCAGATTTAGGCAATGATTTTAATATTACTTCTTATCCAAAAATTGAACCTGAAATCAACGATATCTTATTATTAATGACCCCTTTTAATTCATCAATGTCTAAATTTTTAAAATTATCAAATTTAGATCCAATTATACAATCAATAAACAATAAAGAAAAAAAACCAATAATTTTTACAAGTCAACCTTTTAACTTAGACATAAGATAGTTTTGAATTCAGAAAATAAATTATTAGCACAGAAATTATATTTGTTTCTAGGTTCGATCTTCATCACTGCTTTGGTAGTATCTAATCTTATTTTTCAAAAATTTTTTTCATGGCATCCGTTTAATTTTGAAGTATTTGGAATAAAACTTTTTGAATTATCTGTGGGAGTCCTTCCATATCCAATTACTTTTTTAATAACAGATATTATTTCTGAAATATTTGGAAAAAGAAAGGCTAATCAAGTAGTTGTTATGGGCATTGTGTCTTCAATTTTTTCAATAGGTCTTCTTCTTTTAGGGAATGTTTTGCCAGCAAATAGCTCATCACCAATTAATGATGAAACTTTTAATTTAGTTTTTTCTGCTTCACCTTTAGCTGTTTTAGCTTCAATGTCTGCATATTTGATAGCACAGTTTTTAGACATAAGAATTTATCATTTTTGGAAACAACTAACTAAAGGGAAATACCTTTGGCTCAGAAATAATTTTTCCACCTTTTCCTCGCAAATAATAGATTCAACTACAGTTATAGCTCTTCTATGTTTCTTTGATATTTTAGCTTGGGATTTATTTTTAGGTTTAGTTCTATCAAGCATAATTTTTAAAATTAGTGTAGCAATAATTGACACACCTCTTTTATATTTATTAGTAGGCTTAATTCGAAAAAAATTTAGTCTCGGGATAAATGATGAAATTGACATAGATTAAAGTACCTTATATTTTTTTATGAGAATTAATAAATATTTAAGTCAAATCGGGATTTGCTCTAGAAGAGAAGCGGATAAACTTGTTGATTCTGGCAGAATAAAAATTAATGATGAAATAGCTGTTTTAGGAACTAAAATTAAAGAAGGAGACAAAATAACTATTGACAATAAGTTAATAAAACCAAAGAAAAAAAAGACAATTTTAATAGCATTTAATAAGCCAAAAGGAATAGTATGTACCACAAACAGGTTGATAGAAAAAAATAATATTATAGATTATATTAATTTCCCAGAAAGAATTTTTCCAATTGGTAGACTAGATAAGCTTTCTGAGGGATTAATTCTTTTAACAAATGATGGTTCAGTAGTTAATAAAGTTTTACGATCAAGAAACAATAAAGAAAAAGAGTATTTAGTCGAGGTTAATAAAAATATTACCACGAATTTTGTTAGACAGATGAGCAATGGAATCCCAATCTTGAACACCGTAACTAAGAATTGTAAGTTAATTAAAGTTTCTACTACCACTTTTAAAATAATTTTAACTCAGGGCCTCAACAGGCAGATACGTAGAATGTGCGAATTTTTAGGATATAAAGTTCTTAGTTTGAAAAGAACTAGAATTATGAATATTAAACTAGATATTGAAACTGGGAAATGGAGACATTTATCAAGTCATGAATTAGATTCTGTAAATAATTAAATTATTCAATATTAATTTCAACTCTCAAACCTTCATTACTTCTTATATTAAATACTGTTGAATCTTCAAAAATTAAATATTGCCCTTTAATACCTTTTAATTTACCCGAATAAAGCTTGTCTTTTTTTAAGTTTAGGCTGTTAACTTTGTCTGGATATTTGATAACTGGAAATTTAATTTCTTTATAAATTCTTGGTTGAAGTAGATAAACTTTAAGATCATCTTCAATATCTTCATCGACAAACTTTTCAGCTTCTTTAAAATTAAAACTTTGGTCGGATCCAGATGAAAGCATTTTTCTCCAATTGGTTTTATCAGAAAAATTTTTCTTAAGTATAACTTCACAAGTACCTGCTAGATATCTATTTGGGAATTCAAATAAAGCTAAAGCTCTATCGGCTCCTTGATCAATCCACCTGGTAATTAACTGAGACTTTCTAGTAACACCTACCTTAATATGGCTGGATATTGCAAAATAAACAATGTGTGGTTGCAGTTGCATTTTTCTCTCATAATCCAAATTTCTATCCTCAATATCCAAATGCGCTTTGCTCAATTCAGGTCTCATTATCCATTCGCCTGCAAGGGGTGATTTAAAAAAACATTTTTTACAAAAACCTTGTCTAAAAATTTCTATTTCTTCATGGCATGAAAGACATTTATATCCGACAAATTTTAAACTTATTTTTTTTTCAAGGCATTGATTGAAGTTAATCACATGGTCTTTAAAGTCCAAATAATATTTGACCTCATCATCAATTTCAGTATACATTTTCTTTAAAACTCCAGAAAACATAAATAACTTATTTTATTTTTGTTTAAATATATAATAAATATGCCTTTTCCTTTATTTAATTCAATTGCTAGTTGGTTCTTAAAAAAAAGAATCCATCAAATTGAATTATTTTTAAAATATCCTGTTGAAGTTCAACAAGAGGTTTTAATGGATTTGATAAGTTTTGCAAAAAAAACTAAAATTGGTTATCAATATGATTTTAACTCAATTAAAAGATATACTGAGTTTAAAGAAAGAGTTCCAATTAAGTCTTACGAAGAAATAGCAGAGGATATTAATAAAAGCAGAGAAGGTGAAGATAATTTATTTTGGCCAACCAAGATTAAATGGTATGCAAAGTCAAGTGGAACAACAGATTCTAGAAGTAAATTTATTCCTGTAAGTACTGAAGCTCTTGAAAATTGTCACTATAAGGCAGGGAAAGATATGCTTTCTCTATACATTAATAATAACACAAATACGCAGCTCTTTACAGGAAAAAGCCTTAGGCTTGGAGGAAGCCAAGAGTTACATCAAAATCAACAAAATTATTTTGGCGATTTGTCTTCTATAATAATTGATAACATGCCATTATGGGCTGAAATTAATAGCACACCAAGTATGAAGGTATCTTTAATGCCTAACTGGGATAGAAAAATAAAAGCAATTTTGAATGAATGTCTTTCGGAAAATGTTACAAGTTTGGTGGGTGTACCCTCATGGATGTTAGTCCTTCTAAATCAAGCATTGGCAAAGATGAATAAATCTGATATATTCGAAATATGGCCTAATGTAGAAGTTTATTTTCATGGAGGAGTGAGTTTTAGACCGTATAAAAATCAATATAATCAGATATTTTGTTCAAATCCAATCCATTACTATGAGATTTATAATGCTTCAGAGGGATTTTTTGCAATTCAAGATCAGAACGGTTCAGATGATCTTTTACTTATGTTAGACTATGGTATTTTTTATGAGTTTATACCGGTTGGCCAAGATCAAGAGTGTATTGTCGAAATTCAAGATGTCAAATTATTCGTTGAATATGAGTTGGTTATTACTACCAACGGGGGATTGTGGAGATACAGGATTGGCGATGTAGTCAGATTTACTTCTCTTTCTCCTTATAGAATCCAGATTACTGGTAGAACCAAACATTTTATTAATGCGTTTGGGGAAGAGGTAGTAATTGAAAACACTGATAAAGCAATAGAAGAAGCTTCCCTAAAAACAGGAGTTAAGATTGTTGATTATACTGTAGCTCCTATATATATGAGTAAAAACAATTCAAGAGGCTCTCATCAGTGGTTGATTGAATTTAAGGATACGCCAACTAATTTAGACACATTTGGCGAAATGCTTGATCAAAAGTTAAGAGAGCTCAACTCAGATTACGATGCAAAAAGGTACAATAACATAACAATGAGCAGCCCAAAAATCAGCGTAGCCCAGAAGGGTCTATTTGATAAATGGCTTAGAAATTACAATAAGATAGGTGGTCAGCACAAAATTCAAAGGCTATCAAATGATAGAAGGTTTATTGAAAATCTTTTAAAAATTGAGTTCTAAGAAACAGCTTTTAAATCTGGGAATGTTGTTTTTTTAAGTTGAGAGTGAGCGTAAGATTTTGTAACCTTTAAATATTTAATTTCAGACCCTGGGAGTTCGAACATTGCATGGTTTAAAATTAATTCGCAAAGGGATCTTAAACCCCTAGCACCCAGATTAAAGGAAAGCGCATTTTCAACTATATAATCTAATGCTCCTGGAGTAAATTCTAGTTTTACACCATCAATTTCAAATAATTTTATGTATTGTTTTGTAATTGCGTTTTTAGGTTCTGTTAAAATAGACCTAAGGGTGTTTTTATCCAAAGGATTCATATGAGTAATTACCGGAAGGCGACCAATAATCTCAGGAATTAATCCGAAAGAGCGAACATCTTTTGGATTAATTTGCTCAAGCAAATTAGAAAAATCAATCTGATCAGTTGTCTTTTTGGACTTAAATCCAATTGATTTTAAATTCAATCTCTTATTTATTTCTCTCTCAATTCCGTCGAATGCTCCACCAGCAATAAACAATATGTTTGATGTGTCAACTTCAATGAATTTTTGATCTGGATGCTTTCTACCACCCTTTGGAGGAACATTAACTAAAGTTCCTTCTAGTAATTTTAGAAGTGCTTGTTGTACCCCTTCTCCAGATACATCTCTAGTGATAGAAGGATTATCTCTTTTTCTTGCAATTTTATCAATTTCGTCAATAAAAACAATTCCCTTTTGAGCACTCTCCACATCGTAATCTGCAGCTTGTAAAAGTCTTGTTAAAATACTTTCCACATCTTCTCCTACATAACCAGCCTCAGTTAATATTGTTGCATCTACAATTGCAAGAGGTAACTTCATCATCTTTGAAATTGTTTGTGCAAGTAGAGTTTTTCCTGTTCCTGTTTGGCCTACAATTAAAACATTACTTTTCTGTATTTCTATAGAATCATCAACATCTTTATTTAAAATTCTTTTATAGTGATTATAAACCGCTACTGACAAAACTTTTTTCGCATAGTTTTGTCCGATTACATATTGATCCAAATAAGATTTGATTTTAACTGGAGATTCTAAATTAAATGAGGGCTTTTTACCTTCATTATTTTTACTTTCATTAAGAATAATACCATTTGCTTGCTCAACACATTGGTCACATATATGTGCATCAAGTCCGGCGATCAAAACTTCTGTTTGAGTTTTCATTCTTCCACAAAAAGAGCAAGAGAGTTCTTCACCCATAATGTTATTTTTTTAACACTTCATCAACCATCCCATATGATTTGGCTTCTTCGGCTTTCATCCAATAATCTCTATCACTATCTTTATTGACTTTTTCTATTTTTTGACCACTGTGTTTGGCAATAATTTGATAAAGTTCATCTTTTAGTTTTAGAATTTCGCGAGCTGTTATTTCGATATCAGAGGCTTGTCCTTGAGCTCCTCCTAGAGGTTGATGAATCATTACACGTGCGTGTGGAAGGGCAGACCTCTTTCCAGATGCACCGGCGCATAAAAGTACTGCTCCCATAGATGCAGCCATACCTGTACAAATGGTTGCTACATCTGGAGAAATGTATTGCATTGTATCATAAATCCCTAAACCTGCATAAACACCTCCACCTGGCGAATTAATATAAAGCTGGATATCTCTCTTCGAATCAACGCTTTGTAAAAACAAAAGTTGTGCTTGAATTATATTAGCTACTTGGTCATTAATTGCAGTTCCTAAAAACATTACTCTATCCATCATTAATCTAGAAAAAACATCCATTTGTGCAACATTAAGTTGTCTTTCTTCAATTATATAAGGAGTCATACTACTAACTATTTGATCGTAATACATAGAGTTAATACCATGTTTCTTTGTGGCAAATTTTTTAAATTCCTTTTTATAATCCATAATTGATAATATTAACCAAAATTAAACAATTTTATTGTGTAGTTGGATAAGCGATTTTAATAAAAGAAGCATAAGTTATTTTTTTGGTTTTAAATTTTATGTTTTCTTTGAAGAATGTGAGTAACTTGCCTGTTTTGACTTGTTCGATAATTCTCTTTCTTTCCTCTTCATTTCTTAATATTCTCTCAACCATTTGTTCAATCTCTTTATCATCATTTTTTTTACCTATTTCCCCAAATTGACTTAAAAAAATCTTTTTAGCAAAATCTTTAATATCCTTTTCCTCAACTTTTAAATTATTATGATTAATAATTTTCTCTTCAATCAATTGATATCTCAAGCCCTTTTCAGATTTTTCAAATTCTTCTGTTGCATTTTCAAGAGTAATTTCCTTTTCATCCCTTTTTTGTAGCCATTTTATTAGAAATTTTCTAGGAAGATCAAATTTCACTTCTTGAATTAATTTCTTTGTAACATCATTTAAAAATTTTTGATCAGATTGTTGATCATATTGAGATTGAATGGACTTTTTAATTTCCTCTTTAAATTGAGTTAAAGTTTTAATTGATTTATTTGGATATATTTTTTTAAAAAAAGATTCTTCTAGACTAGCGTTAACTCTTTTTTGTATTGATATTAGTTTTGCTTCAACATTAATTTTCGAAATTTTTATTTCTTCAATTGTTTTATTTGAAAGATTTGTCAACATGGTTTCATCTTTAAAAAACTCCTTTAATTCAAAGGTAAAAGTCTCGTATAGATTTAATTTTAGAACTAAATCAACTATTTTTTTTGTTTTTAATTGATTGAGTTTTAAGGTCATATTTTTATCGATATTTTCTTCTTTGGAAGAAAACTCAAACACCAGCTCAGAAATATCCGATATTTTTTTTTCGTCTTTTAATTCCCCATATTGTTGTTGTAGATAAACGATTCTTTCTTCAATAATCTTGTTTTCAATATTTATTTTGTGATAAATCACAGAATTTTTAAAATTTAAATTGACTTTTATATTAGGACTTAAACCAATTTCAAATTTGAATTTGAAAACATCTGTGTTCCAATCAAATTTTTCATTTAATATTGGGACTGGATTTCCTAAAATTTTTAAATTATTATCTACTATATATTTATTAAGAGACTCACTTAAAATTTTATTAGTTTCTTCAACAATTATTGCTTTTTCATATTTTTTTCTAATAAGAGATAATGGAACATAACCTTTTCTAAAACCAGGAAGATTAATTTTTGACTTATAATCTTTAATAATTTTCCCAACCTTATTTTCATAATCTTTTTTTTCAATCGAAATTGAGATTGTAGAATTTAGTTTATCTATCTTTTTAAGATTGATTTTCATATTTAAGAGTTAGCCCGCAAAATTAGT
>CENF01035532.1_pt1 | contig 10380 bp, 11 predicted proteins | sample 361291 | NCBI WGS metagenome assembly CENF01 (sample SAMEA2619399, study PRJEB7988) | marine metagenome | isolation source: saline water (ENVO:00002010), including | reverse complement strand
GATTGTGATTTATCTAACAATCCAGAACCATATTATATTAAATCTATTTCAGAATATGAAATAGGATTCTTATTAGATATATATGATGATAATGATGAAAGGGTTTGTCTTGAAGATGGTCGTAACGGTAAAGTTCAATTATCTAAGAGTAGATATACAGATAATTATAAGTTCAATACTGAATTAACAGAATTCGGTAATATGTTAGAAAAGAAAGTTAGTAAAATAAATAGAAAAGGAAGTGTATTAAAATTAAAAGATAAAAGTGATATAAGGTCAATTTATCCAATGTTAGATGAATTCGGATATACTTTCACAGACTTCTTTGTGTTTAAAGGAACTTTTGATTTTAATTACCATTTAGAAACATATGGTTCCGAAAGTGAAGTTGAAGGTTTATTAGATGTTAATGATTTAATTAAAAGTTTTAATTTAGGAAAAAAATAATAAAGTTATGAGAAGAAATTATATATCACCAGAATTTATAAATTCTAAAATATATGGGAGTTTTAATTCTTATGAAGAAAGTAATTTCTTTGGTTCTAAAATGCTTGAAATAGAAGATTTGGTTGATATAACAGACCAAAATATTATTTATTATCAAAATTCTAAGAATGAACAAATAGATGCGAATGTAGAAACTGCTCAAAACTCTGTTATATATTCTAGTTTTGAAAATAAAAATCAAAACCATGTTTTAACTATAGACGATACGCAAACAGAAACACAAAGAAAAACAAACACTAGATGGTTGTTAGATATAGACTTAAAAAGTATATTAACAGAATTCATATTTGCTAATGTTAAAAGAGAAAGAACATTCCAATCATTAACAAACGATATGGTGGTTTCTAAAGACGTTAATGTTTTTATACGAAACTATATAACTAATAACGTTTTAGACCGTTATAAGATATCTAAAATAGACTTATACGTTGATTATCTTGATTTGAAAAGTGATGATAATTTACAATATCAAAATATCTTTGATAAAAGGGTTTTTAATAAACTAAGTAGATTTCAAACAGAGACTAATTATAATAGTACAAAAACTAGATTAACTTTTAATCAAGAACAAACATCTAAAGATTGGTCCTTTAAATACCTGTTCAATTTAAAATTCGTAAAAATTTAAATTATATAAAACTTTAATAAAAACCCAACATATAATTCTCATAATAGTTAAAATTATATTTATATGTTAGAAAAAGAAATCTATGGAAATCCAGAATTAGCTTACGTCTTTGATGAAGAAATTAGTTCAGGTAAAAAAGGTATTGGTAGTAAAAATGTTTCAGAGGAAATTTTATCAGAATATGAAGCTTTTGATTATAGAATACCTAAAAAAGGTGATGTTGTTAATGCTACCTTTCATGATAAAAGTGATTCAGAATATTTATTGAGTGTTTCTGGATTTAAAGATTTTATCAGAGTTGACAACAAAGGATCTGAGTTTAAACACTTTGAAGAAATGTCAAAGGGTGATGAAATTGAAGTTATTGTCACACAAGTTAATAATGATGACTTCTTAATTAAAGGAAGTGTAGATGCTATACAAGAAAGATTAGCAAGACAAAAAATATCTAAATTAAAAAGAGGTGATTTTGTTTACGCTAAAATAAAAGAAATTAATCCAGCTGGATATAGTGTTGAAATTAAACAAGGAACTGTTACTTTACCAGCGTTTATGCCAAATACGTTAGCTGGTATTAACAAATTACATGACCCATCATCTATAGTTGGTCAAGATTTAGAAGTATGTATTGAATCTTATTCACAACAAGAAGGAACATATATCGTTAATAGAAAAAAATATTTAAGAGGTCTTATTCCAGAAGAACTTTCTAAATTAGAAACTGGTCAAGTTTATAATGGACATGTTACTGGTACTACACCATTTGGTATTTTTGTTGAATTTAACGATTGTTTAACAGGACTTATACACAAAGTCAATGTTTTAGATGAATTCAGAGATAAGATTAGTCAGATTGAACCTGGGTGTGAGATTCAGTTTTATGTTAAAGAAGTTTTACCTAAGAATAAAATTATTCTAACACAAATTTTAAGAGAATCGTTATGGGACTCTATGGAAATTGGAATGAAAATAAAAGCCAAAGTTAAAGATGTTAAACCTTTTGGTGTTTTAGTTTTCTTAGATGAAGAAACAGTTGGTTTGATTCCAACAAATGAATTAAAGAACAAAAAAGAACTTAAAAAAGGAGATGGTGTTAATGTTAAGGTTTTATCAGCAGATAAATCTAACAGAAAGATATCACTATCTATTGTGTAATACAATTCTTTTCATTTAAACCCATAGTTTTAAACTATGGGTTTTTTTGATCAAGGTTCTTGAAATCCGTTATATTTTAATCCTTTTAATTGTCCGTTTATAGAATCACACACTGTTTCAGAATGTGATATTGTGTTCTCAAGTATAGAAAGTAATATATTCAGTATTGAATAAGCTTTTAGTAAATTATTATTAGATGAATAAAAATTAGAATTACATATTCCTTCTATTAGGTCTATGGTTAATGATAGGGTATCATTGTTTTTTACTTTCATTTTTTCTATTATAATATCCGGGATTCCTTCTTTCCTCATCTCAGATTCATAATCATAAATAGTATTATTTATTAAACCTAAAGAACATTTAGATATCTCAGAATCATCCATGGTTTTAAATCTACCCGAATTTATAAAACTAGTTATATTTTTTTTGTAACCTTTTAAGTAAATTTCTATATACTTTCTAAAGACAGCGGTTCTATATTCAGTTGAAAATTGAAAAGTAGGTACTTTTGAATATAACCAAAAATCTATAAATTTAATTATGTCATGATTTATTATATCAGACTCTTTTATGTTCTTTTTAAAATAATCATTATCCTTTTTATTATTTCTAGATTTGGTTATTAAATTCGTTATAAACTTAATGAACCACTCCATCTTAAATAAAGCAACTAAAACTGAAAGAATAGAAAATATTATAACACCACTAAATCCATACTCATCTGCATATTTAACTATATCAGAAAATTCCATATATTTAATTTATTTTATTTTTATATATATAAATTGAATATTATAAAAACAAACAGAAACTTTATATTTTATATATACTTTAAAATAATTAATCAAATATGAGCTTAAGGTATAATATAAATTTAATACACTCCAACATTAAAGAATCATATAAAGAAACCGACATAAAAGATAAATCTGATAAGAAATTTGGAAACTATTTTGAATTTAATATTATATCAGAGAGTAAAAATCTTAGAATTATAATAAGGAAACAAGATTTAAGTGGAAACGTTTTCAATTGGAAGTATTTTTCAAATCCTTTAGAAGAAGATTCACATTTAGTTGAAAGAACATCTAATTTTTACAATATATCGGAACATATTAAAGATATTTTCGTTAAAGAAAGATTTGATAAAAATTATTTAAAAAATATTTAAAAATAAAAAATGAGTTTAGATTTTGTAGGTTTAACGTTTGATGGTATAAAAGCAGATGTTGAGTATTTTCTTAGACAAGAACATAGTAAGGGTAGTATATTATATTCTAAAGCTTCTCCTTATGGTCAAATATTAAGCGTATTGGAAAATATGCACCAACTTTCATTTTTATATCTAAAAAACTCATTAAATCAATTTGATTTGGGTGATGCTAATTCACTTAATAAAAGGTATATTAGAAATGCTGCCATAACTACTGGTCATAATCCAAGTAGAGCTACTAGTTCTACAGGAACTTTAAAATTCACTATTAAATCTAGTTCAGATATTGAAAAAGATATAGCTGGTTCTAAAATAACTATTTTTAATAGATCTGCTCTTAAAAGTAAAACCAATTCATTAGAATATATAATGAATATTGGTTCTGAGAAAACTACACATAATATAACATCTAACTATTCATTCTTTGTTCCTATAATACAAGGAAAATGGAAAACGGTTACATTTACTGGAACTGATGATAATTATCAATCATTTCAAGTATCTGAACAAGGAAACACAGATGTTGAGAATTTTAATGTGGAAGTTATAGTAGATGGTGATTTATGGGAAGTAAAAAACCATTTATATGAAATGTTACCTGAGGAAAAAGCTTGTGTTGTTAGAACAGGTTATAATGGTGGTATTGATGTTATATTTGGTAATGGTGGATTCGGTGAAGTTCCTGGTATTGGTTCAGTAATAGAAGTTAATTATATCGTTACTAATGGTTCAGATGGTAATATATTCAGTAAAGCTATTAATGATTGGAATATATTAGATGATGTTATAGATGGTAATGGACAAGTTATAGATATAACAGATTTATTTGATATAACAATATTCACTGATATTAATTTTGGAGCAGATGCTGAAAGTATATTATTCACTAAAAATATTTTACCAATGGTTAGTAATAATTATGTGTTAGCTTTACCACAACAATATGCTTATTATATAAAAAGATTAGGTGTGTTTACACACGTAAATGCTTATGAAGAAAACGGAACTATATTTATAACTGTTACACCTAATGTTAATTTATTTAAAGATTCTAATTCAGATTATTTTACAATAGACATAGATGCTTTTATTTTAGATGATAATGAGAAAGCTAAAATAGACCAATATTTAAAATCTAGTGGTACTATACAATTAACAAGAAAATATAAAATAACATCACCTAAATTATCATATTATACAATAAACATATCTTACATATCATATAGTGATGCTACTGATGATTCTATTAGAGCTCAAGTTTTAAGTACGTTATCTGATTACTTCTTAGATTTAGGTTCTGGTAATAGAATACCTCGTTCAGAATTAGTTAGATTAATAACAACAAATGTTAAAGATATACATTCTGTTGATATACAATTCATTTCTAAGAAAAATGAAGATTATCATTTAGAACAAAAGAAAAGAGTTGAAAATAAACTAAAAAACTTAGAAAGTAATTTATCAACAACTGATATAAAGGATGATCCTAATTATGATAGAAATAAAGTATTAGGTATAGATCCAATAATGGGTGATATTTTATTTGAACCTAATGAGATACCTTTAATAAGAGGTGGTTGGAAAGATAGAAACGGTAATATGTATTCTGATGCTATAGATAGCTTAGGGTTGAAATCAGTTAACATGATTAAAAAAGGAACTATTGATAGAAAAAATAAATAAATATGTTACAAAATAGAAAAGAACTTCCAGAATTGTGGAATTTAAAACATAGAAACGATAGTGAAGATAGACACGTTGATTATGAAAATTCTATACTAGATAACTCGTTATCACCATATTTATATGAAAATGATGTTATGAATGGTTACTTAAAGAGACTACAAAAATTAACATCTGTTCTTATCGATCAAATGAATGTAGCTAAAAACTATAAAAACCATTTAGTGGATAAATATCATTATAAACAATTAGGATAATTAATATATAGATTATGTTAACATATAATGAATTCATATTAGAAAGTAAATTAAATAACTTAGAAGAAGTAAATGAAGGGTTTAAAGAAATAGCTCTTTCGTTATTATTATTGACTGGTGTTATTGGAGCTAAAGGTCAATATGCTAAGGTTGTTAAAAATCCAACCGATGGGTTTGTACAAAATGTTGAAGATTTTTTGGATAATAAAGATAATGTTAATAAACTTTGGGATATCATAGATAATGATAAAAACAAAAAATTTGACGATAAAGAAGAATACGAACAAAAGTTAAAATCTAGTATTGATTTATTGAAACAAAGATCTGATAAAATTGACAATAAAAAGGTTAAATTTAAAAGAGCTGAGGTTTCTATAAAAGATACTTCAAGAATAAATGAATTATTGAAAAAGGGATGGTTACCTGAACAATTATTTATTACACACAATACAATAGTTAAAGATACATTAGTTGAAAAGATGGATTCTGTTATTGTTTCTTATTTTAATGATGCTTCTTTTAAAACTGGAACTTGGGAATTAACAAATTCCTTTAAAAATGATATTAAAAATACTATATTAACAATATCATCTGATGAAAATTTAGAGATTAGTGGAATAGAAATATCAACATCAACTGATAAAGAACCTATTGAAATAGGTAATAAAAAATTATCGGAAAATAGAGCTGGTTCTGTGATGGATCATATTAAAACTATAATATCTACAGATATTAGCACAACTGATGATAATGGCAATTCTTTGATATTGTATGATAAAGGTCCTGATATATATTCAAAATCAATGACTAGACAAGAAAGAGAAACGGCTAGAGAAATAACTAAAGAATATAGAAGTGTTGTTATTACTATAAAAGTAAAGTCTAATTATAGGTATGATAAGCCAACTACTATTAAAAAAATTATTGAAAAAGAGGAATTAGTTCTTATTAGAATAACAAAAGAAGAAGGTAAAAATTGGACAGATAATTATCAACCAACTAGAAAATATAAAAGACCTAAGAATAAAAAAAGTAAATTCAATGGTAAGTCATTTGAATGTCCACAAGGATTTTAATTATTATTTATTTTAGTAATAATTTATCATATTCTTCCTTTTTAAGAATTATTAATTCATCATCTTCGTTTTGAATATTCAATAGTTCTACTGAATATCCTAAATAATTTACTTCTTTAGAAACAGATATATTTTTAGCTAATTTACAATTATTACATAAATTTTTTAATAAAAGTATATCTTTATGTCCTGGGCTATTATACCAACCATATAAAGATTCCTTAGTTTCCCACAACATCTTATCTAAGTAATTTTCTTTGTTAAAAAGATAAGTTATATCTAGTTTCATTTTATTAACAAATAAATCCTTTAAATTTAAATATGTTCTAACAAAAAAATATGTTCCGTTTAAGGTATAAATAGTATGTCTTCCAGATGTTTCTTTTTCATAAAAATAGATACCATCATCTTTTGTGCCTTTATCATTTAGGAAATCAGTATAAGTACTTATTGTAACATTTAAATAGAATTTGAATTTAAAATCATCTAACCAAAAGTCTTTAATATTATTATTAGCAAAATCTTTAAATTCTTTTAATTTTAATTTATTTATTCTTCTTTCACCTGGTGATATAACAGTATCGATATAAGTTACCCATTTATAAAATGAATCTAAAAATTCTTTTGATTTTTTTATTTTACCACTTTTGTAAAACACATCTATAACATATAATATACTTAAAGATCCCATGTTATAGGAATTACCAGAATAAGATACTTTAAACCTACTATATCTTAGATTCTCATTAGTGTTTATAATTTCTGGATGATATGCCCAATATTTAGTATTACCTACTTCAATATTCAATAAATATTTCATATGAACATTAGTAACATTTATTCTTAATTTTAAAGAAGGTTTCAATTTATGTAATCCATAAGATTTTCTTAAAATATTAACTTCTTTCATTAACAATGAATCATATTTACTGAAAGTATCTTTTATTTGTGAGAAACAAATGTTAGTTATTATTAATAATATTGATAATAATTTTGTCATATATTTTTAAATGAATAATAATTATAGAATTCTAATCAACTATTTTACTATACTCTTTAGGTTTAAGAATTTCTAATTCATCATCTTCGTTTTGAATATTCATTAAAACAATTAAGTATCCTATATAGTTAGTAGTTCTAATAACAGATATATTTTTAGCTATATCACAACTATCACAAACATTTTTAATTAAAAGTATTTTTTTATGTTCTGGACTATTATACCAACCATATAATGTTGTTTTTGTTTCCCATTTAAAATAATCTGAGTTTTCCTTATTAAATAAATAGTTAATATTAAGTCCCATTTTATCTACAAATAATTTTTTCATACCTAAATATGTTTTAACCCACATATGATATCCATTAATCATATATGAAGTTAATCTACCATCTTGTGATTTTCTTATGTAATAAACACCATCATCCCTTTTTGTTTTACTTTTTTCTTTTATAAAATCTTCATAAGTTGATATTAAAGTTATTATTGCGAATTTAAACTCAAAATCACTTAACCAAAAATCTTTCTGTTTGGTGTAAACAAATGATTTAAATGATTCAAATCTTTCCTTATTAAGTTTTCTATCTCTAAGTGGACTAATAGTATCTGGTATTGTAATCCATTTGTAAAAAGAATCTAAAAATTCACTAGATTTTTTTATTTTACCACTTTTGTAAAACATATCTATAACATATATTACACTTAAACTTCGGTATTCCATAGATTTGTAAGAACTACTATTACCAATTTTAAAACCAGAATATGATAGATTCTCATTACTACTTATAATTTCTGGATGATATGCCCAATCTTTTGGATTAACAACCTTTATATTTTTTAAATATTGAGCGTGTATATTAGTAACATTTCTTCTTAATTTTAAAGAAGGTGATAATTCATTTAACCCATATGATTTTCTTAAAATATTAACTTCTTTCATTAACAATGAATCATATTTACTAAAATTATCTTTTACTTGTGAGAAACAAGTTAAATTTAAAAACAAAATTATTATAAATATCTTATACATAGTTTGTAATATACGGATTTTATTTCATTATACAAAATTTATATATAGTATATGGTTAAAAGATTTCAATTATTTTTAGAAGATTTAGAGCCTTTAGAGCCTTTAAAAGCTGAACAACAACCAACTATTGTTTTCACAGATGTTGTAAAATCTTCTGAATTATGGGCAGATGATCCTAAATTAATGGAAGAAAGATTGGATAATCATTTTAATTTAATCAACGAAAAGGCTAAAAATTGGGGAGGATTTGTAGTTAAAACCATAGGAGATTCTTTTATGATTTATTTTGAACCAACAGATAATTCTTTGTTAGAAGCTATAAATTGTTCTATTGATATAATAAACGATGAGGAACTAGACTTGAGAATAGGAGTTTGTTATGGTAAGATGAGAGAAAGAGAATATATGATGCAAAACGCTAAACTAAAAGATTATTTTGGTAATGCAGTAAATACAGCATCTAGATTAGAATCAAAGGTTTGTGATGAACCTAATTGTATTTCATTCTCCAATACAGATGATATAACACAAAAACAAAGTGCTGATATATTTGAACTTTTAGAAAATTATGAATTTACTAAAATAAAATATTCAGATGATTGTTCAAAAGATAAAGAAAATATAGGTAAAAGGTCTGGTAGATTATTAACAAACCTAGATATAGAAGAGTGTAGAAATATTCAAGATCTAAAAGGAGTTAAGGATATAGTAGCTTATAAATTTAATGTTAAATAAATATATTGAAATAAGTAAAACCAGATATTAAATTTAATATATAAGTATAGAAATAATTAAAATTCTAATGGATAAAAAGTCAAAAATACAAGGATTCAGAAAGTTCTCACAACTTAGTGAGAAAAAAGAGGATTTGGAACCAGTTGAATTATCTGATGGTAATTTAACACCAGATGAACTTCCAATGAACCCTAATTTACCTGAAGAAACAAAAAAGGAAGAAGTTCCAGCATCAACTAAAGAACTAAAAGAACCTAGAAAGGGTAAATCTAAGTCTAAGGTTAATGAAAATGTTAAAAGAATTGGTAAAATTGCTAAATTTCCTAAAAATTCAAAAGCATCTACAGCTTATAATTATTTAGAAGATATTAAGATATCTAAAAAGTCTATTTGGTATTTAATGATTGAAAAGCAAGAAAATGAATTACAAATGGTTAAATACAATAACAAAGAAGGAGTTAATTTAGCTCAATTTGTTAGTGAATTAAAGACTTATTATATAAGTAAATATAAAGGAAACGAAGAAGTTTGTGAACAAATAAACAACATTTCTATTGGCGGTAATGATAAATTTACTACTATTACTAATATTCCATTAATACAAGTAAATGGTAAGAAAATAATTTCTAGAATAACAGAAGACTTAATAAAATTACTTAGTAAATAATAATAATGATTAAGATTAAAAATTTTAAACAATTCAATGAGAGTGTTGATGTTGATGTATGTATTGATTATGTAATCGGTGATGATAAATTGGTTTTCAAATCAATTAACACTAAAGATATGGATGATAAAGAATTGGATTTCTTAAAAAATAATGATAATAAATTAGGATTAGATCCTTTTTTATTCGCAGAAGAATGGTCTGATTATGTTGATTTTGATAAAAGTTATGCTTTTTTAGAAGATGGTAAATTACATATAAAAATTTATGGAATCCCAACTTTCATTAATAGTGAATCTGTTATTGAATATATTGAAAATGCTATTAAAAGTAGACTTAAAACTGGATATGGAGAATTTTTCCAAACTTTAGATGGTTGTCCAGCTTGTTTAGATGTTGATAATAATGGAACTGAAATAGTTCTAT
>CENF01016845.1_pt1 | contig 10383 bp, 9 predicted proteins | sample 361291 | NCBI WGS metagenome assembly CENF01 (sample SAMEA2619399, study PRJEB7988) | marine metagenome | isolation source: saline water (ENVO:00002010), including | reverse complement strand
TAGCAATAAACACAACTTTTGTTTTTAGAGTCACCTTAGACCTCATTGTATTTAAATCAATACCCATATAACCTAGGCCTTTTTTAGTAATCGGCATAGATTCTATAATTTTAGCTTTCATATTATTACTAATTATCTTATATACTAAGAACGAGTGTTTACTAAATAAGACTTCTGATTTTGTATCGAGATATACTCTTGAGATCAATTCTAAAATTTCATTAGAACCATTTCCTATAATTATATTATCTGTTTTAATATTAGTTTTAGACAAATATTTTTGGAGATTATTTTTCAAATCAAATGACTTACTATCAGGATATCTATTAATATCCTTGATAGTTTGATTGGCTAGTAATATTGCTTTCTTACTAGGCCCGCTTGGATTTTCATTTGAAGCTAATTTAATAACATTCTTAAGATTATATTTCTTTTGAATATTTGCTATACTTTCTCCAGGCTTATAAGTTGATGTAGATGTTTTTTTTACCATACTGACTTAAATACTTCGAGGGTAAGACCCTAAATTTTTAAAAAATATACTCTTTTTCTGTATTTCTTTAAGAGATTCTTTAACAAGCTTATCATCTATATGTCCTTCTATGTCCAACAAAAACATATATTCCCAATTATTTATCTTTGTAGGTATAGATTCAATTTTAGACATACTAATTTTATTTTTGGATAGTGGCTCAAGTAATGAATTGAGTGCTCCAGATTTATTATCAATAGATATTAATATTGATGTTTTGTCATTACCACTTCCGCCGATATTTTGATCCCCAATAACAATAAACCTAGTTGTATTATCAGTATTATCATGTATATTATTTTTTAATATAGGTATATCATAGTGAGCTGAACAACTATTACTTGCTATGGCAGCAGAATCTTTTAATTTTATAATTTTTTTAACAGCTGCTGAATTACTAGATGAAAATAGTCTTTTTACATTGGGTATATTTTTAGTTAACCAGTCATTACATTGGAGAAATGTTTGTTCATGAGCGTAAAGTTTTTTTATAGATTTAAGATTTTTTGCTTTAGATAATAAGCAATGTTTAATCACAAGATTTACTTCTCCACATATCATAACATTATCCTTGATTAAATGTTCCAAAGTTAATTTAATACTTCCTTGATTTGAGTTCTCAATAGGTACAATTCCATAATTAACAGCACCTTTCTGAACATTAGAAAATATTTCATGTATAGAATCACTAAAATGCATAGTAACAGCAGAACCAAAAAATTTTTTTGCAGCAATATTACTATAAGACTGCTCAGGACCAAGGCAACCAACCTGCAAATCTGTTTCAAGAGCTAGGCATGAAGATATAATTTCCCTAAATATTACATGCAAGTGGTCATTTGGTAATGGTCCAGAATTTATATCTCTTATATTTCGAAGAATTTGTGCTTCCCTTTCAGGTCGGAAAATATTTTGATTTGATGATTGAGATTTAGCTTTTTTTATTTTTTGTGCTAGAACACCTCTTTGATTAAGAGATTCGATAATCTGTTTGTCAATTTTATCTATTAAGCGCCTAATTTTTTTTAAGTCTTCATTCATCATTAACAATAGTTTCTGTTGATATTGCTACAAGTTTTTCATCTTCTTGCAGAACCTGTAATCTAACACCTTGAGTATTTCTTCCAATAATCGGCATATCATTAATAGCTATCTTAATTGTTTTGCCTTTATTTGTAATCATAATTATTTGATCATTTTTGTTAACATTCACTGCGCCTACAACTTTGCCATTGCGCTTGCTAGTTTTAATGCCAATTACACCAACACCGCCTCTTTTTTGTATATTATAGTTCTCAGCTAATACTCTATTTCCATAGCCATTTTCAGTTACAGTGATAATTTCTCCATCTAATGGTTTTAGTATCGATACCAATTCTACTTTATTCGCTAAATTAATACCCTTTACACCAAGTGTTCCACGAAATCTTTCTCTAACGTCATTTTCAGAGAATTTTATTGCTTTACCATTATCTGCAACAAGCATAATAAGTTCATCTTTTTTGGTATAATGTGCTCCTAAAAGTTCATCATTAGGCTTTAGTAAAATAGCCTTTAGGCCTGTTGCACGAATCTTTTTAAAAAGTTTAATTGGTATTTTGTTAATCATTCCTAATTTAGTTGACATAAATAAATATGCATCTTCTTCGAATGAATTAACAACAACAAAGGTGCTTATTGACTCATCACTCGCTAACGGTAAAACATTATTAATAGGCCTTCCTCTGGCCTGCCTACTTGGGTCAGGTATATCAAACGCTCTAATTGCATAAACCTTGCCCAGCGTAGAGAAACATAGAATGATATCATGTGTATGAGCTTGACATAATAATTTAGCTTCATCGCCATCTTTGAACTTGGTAGCATTAATTCCTCTCCCACCTCTTCTTTGGCTTTTGAAGTCAGCGGCAGGTAGTCTTTTTACATAATCTGCTTTTGTGAGTACTACAATAACTTCTTCTTTTTTTATTAAATCCTCTTTTCTTAGTTCCCCTTCATCATTAGATACCACAGATCTTCTTTTTTCACCGTATTCATTTTTAACTTCATCTAGTTCAGTTTTCATTACCATGTCTAATTCTTTAGTATCTGTAAGAATTTTGATATATTGCTTTATCTCACTTATAGAGGCTTCATAGTCAGAGAATATCCTTTCTTGCTCAAGGTTGGTGAGCTTATTTAATCTTAAATCAAGGATAGCTTGAGCTTGCGTAGGTGATAGTTTATAAAATTTTTCATGAAGTCCATACTGAGCATCACTTTTGATGAAACCTTTAGTTTGTTTATCAACAACGCCCAAAAATTTTGTTAATTGTCCAGGTGTCCAACTTTTAGATAGTAAGGAGGTTTTAGCCTCAACAGTATTTTTAGATTTTTTAATCAAATTAATAATTTCATCTACATTTAATAGGGCAATGCCAAGTCCTTCTAGTATATGAGCTTTATTCTTAGCTTTCTCTAAATCAAAAAGTGTTCGTTTAGTTATTACTTCTCTTCTGTGTTTAATAAACTCATTTAGAATTTCAACAAAACCTAAAGTTTTTGGTTCACCATCAACTAAACAAACCATATTTACAGAATAGGAAGTCTGAGCATTTGTGTGTTTATATAAAGAGCCCAGCACAACTTCATGTTGCTCACCTCTTTTTAGCTCAATTACAAGTCTCATCCCATCTCTATCTGATTCATCTCGTAACTGACTAATTTCATTAATCTTTTTATCTCTTACTAATTGGGCTATATTTTCAATTAATTTTGCCTTGTTTACTTGATAAGGTAATTCTGTGAAAACTATTGATGTCTTGTCGTTATCTTTCTTTTCTATTACATGTTTAGCTCTTATCTTAAAAGAACCTCTGCCAGCAAATAATGCATTTCTTATTCCGCCATCATCTTTAATCTCTCCATATGTCGGAAAATCTGGGCCTTGTAATCCACTCATGGTAATAAGTTCATCAATATTATTTTTATCCGCTAATGAAGGATTGTCTATTATAGCAATCGTTGCATCAACAACTTCAACTAGATTGTGAGGGGGTATATTTGTTGCCATACCAACTGCTATCCCGGTTGAACCATTAACAAGTAAATTTGGGATTCTCGTAGGTAAAACGGTGGGCTCTTTTTCTGATCCATCATAATTAGGCGAGAATTCAACAGTATTTTTTTCTATGTCTTGTAATAATTCCTGAGATAGTTTAGACATCCTAACCTCTGTATATCTCATTGCAGCAGGAGAATCTCCATCCACAGAGCCAAAATTCCCTTGGCCATCAATCAATGGATGCCGCATTGAAAATGGCTGTGCAAGTCTAACGATAGTATCGTAAACTGCTGAATCGCCATGTGGATGATATTTACCAATTACATCTCCCACAATACGGGCTGACTTTTTATAAGATTTATTCCACCCATTATTTAATTCATGCATTGAATACAAGACACGTCTATGGACCGGTTTAAGACCATCCCTAACATCAGGCAATGCCCGACCAACAATTACACTCATGGCATAATCAAGGTATGACTGCCTCATTTCTTGTTCAAATCTTATTTCTTGGTTTTCTGGCATATATTGATAATATTCCTTTATATGTTATTAAAATACTATTTTATCATAATCCCGTTATATACACGACATAAATTATAAATATCCATAATTAGCTTAAGAATTAGTTTTATGGCTATTCAACATTTTTACTGAGATTTAAATAACAAATTTAGTATAATCAATAAATGATTAAAATAGACCAAGCAATTTCATCTAGATGGATGATAACAATGAATGGGAAGAGTCTTATAGAAGACCATTCTATTGCCATAGATGGCAATACAATCAGAGAAATTCTGCCTACGAAAGATTTACTCAGAACTTATGAAGTTACAAACCATATTAATCTAAAAGAACAAATAGTATTGCCAGGACTTATAAATAATCAGATACATTCTCCTATAGCATTAGGGAATGAAAATAAATATCAGCTAAAAAGAATCTCTCAAAAAGAATATTCTAATATAATTATTAAATACATGATTGCAGAGATGCTAAAAAATGGCATCACAACATTCAGCAATGTTGGTCTGAGCCCCGATATAACAATAGAACAAGTGAATCAAACAGGTATCAGGGCAAATATTGGGTTGCCGATATTCAAATATAAAAGTTTTTGGGCAAAAGATGAAAAAATATATTTATCCAAATCTTTAGCCATATATGATGAATTTAAAAATGATCCAAATGTGAATCTATCTATACATCTTGATTCTATTGCTAAATTATCAAAAGATACGATATTAAAAGTTTCAGAAATAGCAAATGAACTTGATATACCTATAAGAATGAGTTTGAATGAGAGCCAAAAAGAAATCGATAAATGTAAGAGTAAATATAAATTGAGACCCTTGCAATATTTACAAAAAATCGGAATTTTAAGCAATACTTTTTCAGGAATGAACATGGCTATTTTCAGCAACATTGATCTCAATATAATTAAAAAACATAAAGCTAATGTAATTAATTGTCCAAATGCTCATCTCAAATCATATCTTGGAATATGTGAAACAAAAAAACTAATGGAAAATAATATTAATATATCTCTGGGAACTGGCGATTCTCATCTAAATCATGACATTGATATGCTTGATGAAATAAAAATTACTGGGCTTTTATCAAAACTAGATAAAGTTAAAAAAAATGATATTAAATCGTCTGATCTTCTAAAGTTAATTACAATAAATAGTGCAAAATCATTTGGTTTAGATCATAAGATTGGCAAATTAGAGGTTGGGCAATTGGCTGACATTATATCTATTAAAGTAGATATCCATAAATATAAAGAGGGTTTAAATACCAATACCTTAAATAATCATCTAAAATCTACTAACATTACGAATGTATGGATATCAGGAAAACATATAGTAAAAAATAAAAAGCTTCTGACAATAAATGAAAAATTGTTATATGATAAGCTAGTAAAATTAAGAAAATAGATCATAAATGAATTTAGATAAAAAAGAAATATCAAACTTTGATGAACATGCTCATGAATGGTGGAATAAGAGAGGTCCATATAAGCTGATTCATAATTTGACACCATTAAGAATGGAATATATAACAAATCAAATTACGCTAGAAGATATGGAAATTTTGGACATTGGGTGTGGTGGAGGAATATTGGCAGAAGAATTGTCTAAAAAGGGGGCAAATGTAACTGGCATTGATGCTTCTGAAAAAACTATTGAAATTGCAAAGCAACATTCACAAGAAAATAATCTTAAAATTAATTATGAATGCTCAACTTTAGAGGACCATTTAAAAAAATCTAAAAAAAAATATGACTCTATAATATGTTTTGAATTAATAGAACATGTTCCTGATCAGTTAAAATTAATAAATGATATTAGTAAAGTATCTAAAAAAGGAAGTAAACTATTTTTATCTACTATAAATAGGAATATTGTATCTTTTTTATTTGCCAAAGTTATTGCTGAATATATTTTAAAAATAGTGCCACAAGGTACTCATCAATATGAGAAATTCATCAAACCATCAGAGCTTAATAAAATATTAGAAAAATCAAATTACAAAACTATTGATATAAAAGGAGTAAAATTGAATCCCATTGATTTCACTTTTTCGTTTTCTAGTATAACAAAAATAAATTATTTTATGACCTCTACTAAACAATGAAAACAGAATGTATTTTATTTGACTTGGATGGAACGCTCGCTGATACATCAATAGATATGTGTAATGCGTTAAATAAGGTTTTGACAAAATATAAATTTAAAAATGTTGACTGTTCTGGATTAAAAACACATATTTCCAAAGGAGCGGTTGGAATTATTGATTATGCATCAGTAATCAATCAAAGGTCTATTGATTCTTCTTTGTTAAGATCTGAGTTTTTGCAAGAATATTCTGAAAATACGTTTATTTACACAAAAATGATTGATGGAATGGAAAAATTATTAGAACATATTGAAAAAAATAATATTAAATGGGGAATTGTCACTAATAAGCATTCTAAATATGTTAATAAGATACTTGAAGGCTTTGCATTAAGTAATCGTGTTAAATGTTTAGTGACAGGGGATATGTTACAAGAGACAAAACCAAATCCTGAAGGATTATTGTTAGCAGCTAATATTTTAAATGTAAATTTAAACGATACTATATATGTTGGTGATGATGAAAGAGATATTATTGCTGGAAAAAATGCTGGCATGAAAACAGTTGCAGCAGATTTTGGTTTTGTAAACAAAGATTATGATATCTTTTCTTGGAATGCAGACGGAGTTATAAAAAAGCCAATGATGTTGAAAGATTTTTTAATTTAACTTTCTAAAATTAATACAAGCATATTTTCGGTAACATTTTCAAATAATTTAATAATATCATCATTATTCATTCTAATACATCCGTGTGATGCCTGTGTACCAATCTTATCCTCATGGGCAGTTCCATGAATATAGATATATCTATTATAAGAATCAACGTCTCCTCCTTTGTTAATTCCTATCTCATGGCCTTTAAGCCAAAGTATCCTTGATGTAATTACATCATCAAATTCCTTGAAATGGCGTTTACGTAACTCTTCGTTATTTTTTTTTTCAAAATCTATTAAAGTTAGGTTCCCAGGTAAAGGTTTTCTGCCTTTAAATATTGTAAATCTCGGCATATCATGACCGATTTTTTTAGCTATATAATGTAATCCAGTAGGTGTTTGAAAAGATTCATTTTGATTTCCTAATCCATATTTTGATGTTGAAATATTATATGTCGATATAATATTCTTTTTTACTATATGAAGAAGCTGTTGTTTTGATGGCAACACTAATAGAAAGTTTGAAACTTCAGTATTTGATGCTTTATTTTCAAATACTTTGTATGCGGCATCTATTAAATGATTACTCATTTCCATTGTTAATAAACCATAACATCATCGTTGGAGTCTGGAATATCTTTATTTTTTGCAGCATTATTTCTTAACTCATCAAGTTCTTTGAGATACTCATCTGTGACGCCACCGGTTACATATTTACCGTCAAAACAAGACGAATCAAAACCATCAATTAGAGAATCTTTGTTTTTAACTGAAGATATTAAGTCCGTTAAGTCTTGATAAATAAGCTTATCGGCACCAATTAGTAATCCAATTTCTTTTTCAGTTCTGCCATCAGCAGCAAACTCATTGCTAGCTGGCATGTCTATTCCATAAACATTGGGAAACTTAACGGGTGGTGCTGCAGAGGCCATAAATACCTTTTTAGCACCTGCTTCTCTGGCCATATCAATAATTTGTTTAGAGGTTGTGCCTCTAACAATAGAATCATCAACGAGCAAAACATTTTTACCTTTGAATTCAGATGCTATCGCATTCAGCTTACGTTTTACAGATTGTACTCGTTGTTTTTGCTCAGGCATTATAAATGTCCTACCAATATATCTATTTTTAATAAAGCCTTCCCTAAAAGGCACTTTCAAGGATATGGATAATTCTAATGCAGATATTCTACTAGTATCAGGTATTGGCATTACAACATCTATATCAGGGTTCTTCCAAGTTCGGAGTATTTTTTCTGCCAACTTTTGCCCCATTTTCATGCGTGCAGAATACACAGATACTCCATCAATAATCGTATCTGGTCTCGCAAAATATACAAACTCAAAAATACAAGGTGAGTAACCAGTTTCTTCTGAACATAATCTTGAATGTATATTGCCGTCAATATCAACAAAGATTGCCTCACCAGGTTTAATATCTCTTTCTAACTTAAATCCTGCTGAATCAAGAGCGACTGATTCTGAAGCTATCATTGTTTCGGTTTTTCCATCAATCTTGCGTGTGCCAAAACATAAAGGTCTAATTCCCATTGGATCCCTGAAAGCTACTATGCCTCTATCTGAAATCAAGGCAACAACAGCATATGCTCCTTTTACTCTTCTATGAACACCTGCTACAGCATAAAAAACATCATCAGGAGTAAAGGATTCCTTACTATGTAGGTGTAACTCATGTGCGAAAATGTTTAATAGAATTTCAGAATCAGATTTCGTATTAATATGTCTCAGATCTTCAGAGAATAAGTTGTTTTTTAGTTCCGATGAGTTAATAAGATTTCCATTATGTGCTAATCCTATCCCATATGGTGAATTTACATAGAATGGCTGTGCTTCAGCGGAGCTTGCGGCATGTCCTGCTGTTGGGTATCTTACATGACCTATACCTAAATTACCTTGCAATCTGCTTATATGTTTAGCATCAAAGCCATCTCTTACAAGGCCTAAGGACTTTCTGAGTGTTATTTTGCCATCATGATTTGTAAGAATACCAGATGCATCCTGTCCACGATGCTGTAAGACAGTTAACGCTTCGTAGATATCGCGAACTACATTATTTGACCCGTAAACAGCAACTATACCGCACATATGCTATATATTATATTTTTAACTCCAAACTATCAAAGAGTGATTCACTAGTTTTGATATATTTATCCAAAAAATAGTCAAAATGAGGTGTTATTTGAGATTCTTGAATAAGAGAGGAATCTTTAATAGTTGTTTGTCCAATGATAAATATCACCATCATAGTAAATACCAAACCCTTTAGTCCACCCATTAATAAACCCAATACTTTATCATAAGAATAAAGCCCTATAATATTAACAAACTTAGATATAAGAAAACCACTGATAGCAGAGGTAAAAAAAGTGATGATGAATATCATAATAATGGTTAGGAAATCAGATAAATAGGATGAAGAGATGTAAGTTTCTATTATTGATGATGGAATATAAAAATACTTTATAGATAAGAATATTGAAGTCGACCATATTAGTAGAGATAAGATTTCAGATGCAAAACCTTTGAAGAACCCACGTATAGCCCAGTATGATAAAAATATAATAATAGCTATATCAAATGTCACCATTAATCGTTAAACCTCTTAATAGTACCTGCCTGACCTAATCTTTTATTTATTTTAGTTGAAATTAATTCTGCTATTTTTTTATCTACAAATGGCCCAACAGAAAGGATTTTATTTGATGCTGAGTTCAAATGTATTACTGAAAGGATACCCATTTGCTTTAGCTGTGAAATAAAAGTATCTTTAGTTTCACTATTAGCTAAATCTGGAAACATGATAATCCAAGATTCCGTAATTCTTTTTTCAAGCTTGATATCATCAGATATTTCAATATCCATGTAATTATTAGCCAGGTTCTTCTCTTCATCGATAACGTTTTTTGGGATTTCAAGAGAGTATGTTAATTTATCGAAATTATTTATATAGTTCTTTAATGGTATACCGAAAATATATATAGGAATAATTAAGAATATAAAAATAAAATATAGGCTTTTAATTTTCATTTAACTAATATCTTCTAATTTCTCAATGTTATCATAATAGTCAAGAAATTCAGAGACTGTATAAAATGAACCATAAATTATAAGTCTGTCATTTGCTTGTAATTTAGACATAGCTGATACAAATGAATCTATCATGTTATCATATGTAACTATTGAATTTTTATCTACCATGCTCAGCATCCTGGCTTTTATTTCATCTGAGTTCATACCTCTTTGATTATCAATTGTGCCGCAGTACCATCTATCAATAACATTTAACATTGGTTTTACTAAGCTATATACATCCTTATCTTTAAGAAGGCCTATTACTGCATAAGTGTTTTTTTTAGGATATTTCTCTAGATTATCTCTTAATTTTTCAGCAGAGTCTGCATTATGGGCAACATCAATAATAATTTCGGGAGAAGTAGAAATGATTTGATATCTTCCCTTTAAAGATATATTTTTAATTCCATTATATAAATTATTATTATTATTA
>CENF01218491.1_pt1 | contig 10384 bp, 10 predicted proteins | sample 361291 | NCBI WGS metagenome assembly CENF01 (sample SAMEA2619399, study PRJEB7988) | marine metagenome | isolation source: saline water (ENVO:00002010), including | reverse complement strand
CTCGTCAAAAGTCTCGCTCATCTTGTTTCCTCGCGGCCCGCCGACCTAACTCCTCTTTATGACCTTCACGGATGGCCTCTACCTCACCACTACGTGGTGGGACGGCATTATCTGTTGTTGAGACTCCTTCTTTCTCTGATAATTCTTCAGGAATCGGCTTTAATCCATCAATTTCAGGTAATTGCATCTCGGAGAACTCCTCTGGAACTTTGTCGAGTGGTGCTAGTGCTCGATTTTTCTCGTCTTCTGTACCCTCCCAATCAACGTCTCGAGAGAGTCTTTCAAGTTTAGTCCTAAGTTCAGGTCGGGTTTCTTGACGAAGTAATTCTGCTGCTACTTCTCTCAATTTATCCCCTGTTAGAATAATTGATAATTGTTCAATACAGGCTTTACGTAGAACAGGATCTCTGTCCCTAGCTCCATCTTGTATCAATTGGGCGACCCTTGGATTCTCCATATCAAGAGTTTTCAAAGTCCTGATGATGTTCTTCTTCACTCCAGAATCCTCGTCAAACATCGATGCCTCAACGAATATCGTCGCAACTCTAGATTCTACATTTGCGAGCCTGGGTAGACATGCTGAAGCGGATCGTCGAACTTGTGCATCCTCGTCCTGTAAAGACCAAGAGATGAGATCCCAGCCTGTAGCGCCTCCTTTCGCAGTAATTGTCCGAAGAATTTTCGCACCCCTACGTCGTAAATCTACATCTTCTTCACGAATCAACTCATCTATGTGTAAACAACCTGTTTCTGCCCAGTTTTGTGAGGTGTCTTTGAGAGTTGCAAAAGCATCGTCTCTATGTTGTTTAGTTTCATGTCTCAATTCCCGTCTGAGTATTTCTTCACAACCAGAGGGGAAAATTGGTGCTACCTTTCTCAAACATTCCCTAGCGGCCTTTCTCACATGTTCATTTTCTTCAAGTAATCTATCTGAAAGATACATGAATAAATCTTCATGTTTTTTGATAGCAAATGAAGGCATGGCTTTCAGTCCAGCTAAGCGGATAACTCCTTCATCATCATCTAATGCTTCACACAGTGCAGTATGTGCATCGGTCACCATAGCAGGAAGAACTCGATTTAGAGCTAGAATACCGTCTATACGTCTAGCCAAACCTCCTCCTTCTGAACGCGGTATTTCTACCATCTTTACTTGACCAGATGCCAGTGGGACAATGTCTCTTCGAGGAATACGTTCCCACACACCAGAAGGCGGCAACATCGAACGAATATCTACTTGCTTTACAGCACTTCTTCGATTGATTGGACGTCCAGTTTTGGGGTCCCGGGCGATGTAGTCACGTGCCATTTCGGGGGGGCCCGAGAGCACGGTGCTTATTCAACCGAATGATTACAAGTTCACAAAATTACCAAATCTCAATCACGTAAGCCTCAAGCGATACAACTGCCGGAGTGTGAAAGAAGAGCATGAGTGAGCAGACCGATATATCTCGCATACTCTTCACAATTTTTGATGGTTTAGAACCTCAAGAAATCAACAAAGCTGATGTTGTACGTCTATGGTCTCTGGAAATGCAGTGGTTTTCCCCTGAAGAATCCCAAAGTGTAGTGGAGGCACTTACAGACGCTGGTTGGATTTCTCTGAAGGGTGAGGCTTTGCACCTAGTTGAGGGGGTCAAATTAGAAATTCCAAGTTTAGGCTGGAGGCCAATGACTCGAAGGATGTTATCACCTCCTCCTTACAAAACCCCAGCCAAAGAAGAGAGTAAGGATTCAACCTCGGATTTTTCTCAACCTAAGGTTAGTACTAGAGAAGAGAAAAACAATGAACCAAAAAATGGACAAAACTTCTCCCGTCCAAACGTCGGTAGGTCGAGTGAAAATCCCCACTCAGAATCTTCTAATTCACCGATACCAATCGATCGTGCAGAGGGTAGTATCCCAACTCTAATCGAATTAATAGCATCACAATCTGGTTTAGAAAATAATGAGGTGGTTAGACGGGCTCAACGAAAAAGACGAGCATTGGGCCCTGTTACTCTATGGATGGCTCTAGCACTTGTTGCGAGAGAACAAGGTTTGGATATGCAAAGGGTTTCCTCTGCCATTGACAAAGCCGCAGAATGAAAACCCTTCAATCTAGATTTGTTCTTCGAACTTCTGCGGCCAGAAGCCCAGGGAGAACCATTAATGCTAGAATTAATGAAAAGGCGACAGAAATCGAACTCACTAGCCCGAAGTCCTTGATGACAGGTACCGGAGATAGAATTAGCACCATGAATCCACAGATGGTGGTGCCTGCTGACATAATCAAGGCCGAACCCGTTGTAGCGTACATGTCTCTCATTGATGCCCAAGTCCCCATCCCCGATTCTCTATTTGCCTCAAATTTCCTCCAAACATGTATGGAATAATCAATACCCAGGCCGATTGTCAGAGCGGTAATCATCACTGTCAACACGTTCCAATTGATACCTAAAACAGCCATCGCTCCAACAACCCAAGTTCCGGCTAACCCGACGGGCAGAATTACCACCATTGAAGGTCCAAACCTTCGTGTCAGGGCCACTAATACGAATAGGGAAACTGCCAAACTGAAAGCAGTAGATTCAACTTGAGAAATAACTAGACCAGATAGGACATTATGGACGAGAATCAGGTCTCCACTCAGATGAACTCGGGCTCCTGTAGCCTCTTCTAAACTATTTTCAAATTCCTTGAATTGATTAGCCAATCCAGAAGATTCCTCGCTATTTCCAGCGGTAACATCTACTCGCATCCTGAGGTACCTAAGGGCGTTACCATCATCGGTTAATGCCACATAATTTGCTGTTCTTTCTCCCCATGTTTGGCCCCGTATTGGTTCGCCAATTGTTTCGTTTGCTAGTAGATAGCCGACAGCTGAAGCCAGATCACCTTCTGAAAATTCTCCAGTTACATCAACGGCACCGTCAAAGACACCTAAGTTATACATCTCTCCAAAGTTTTCATCGGCCTCTATTGCGTCCCTTAAAATGGGGTATAATCCATCATAAGAGGGCCTAGATGTACCCTCTGGCGTTACAACATTTGTTGTCCATGCCAAATCCTCATCTAGTCGATTTAACTCCTTGAGAAGGTCTCTTTCACCAGTAAGTGCTTCCATTCCAGGAGATGGTTCAATAAGTATGTCAACTGATTTCAAAGCCTCTACGTCATATGATTCATACATCGAGTTTCTAACTTCAATTACTTCCATTTCTTCACCTAAAAAGTCGGTCAACTCGAATTTAGTATCTAACTGCCCAACAGAAACTACAACCGATGAAAGTGTAAGTCCTGCTACTGCTAGTAGAATTAGTGCGGTATGCCTTCTTTGAAACTCAGTAGCAATGGTAGTAAATCCGGGTAATTCCATTGACCTTTGGGCACTGACTCCTGTAGTTTTCTCAACCAATACGTGCAAGGCGCCCACGGTGACTGTGCTGGCAACAAAGGCAGATACAACACCCAAAGCCAATGTCAACCCGAAAGATTTCAGAGGAGGTAAAGGAGATAGGAAATTAGCAAGGAAAGCAAATGCGGTTGTTATCACAGATAGTGTAAGTGCTATTCTTAGAATAGAAAATGATTGTACCCATGCCTGCGCGGGGCTAATAGAAGTCTCCCGTGCCTTCTCATAGGCGCGTTGTAAGTGAATTGAATAATCGATACCTAAACCCAAGACAACAGGAGCAACGGCAACTTCTAGAATTGAAAATTCTGATCCCGCTAGTGCTCTAATGCCGTATGTCCAAACCAAAGCGGCCGTCAATCCAAGCAATGGAGCGGCCACCATCATTATTGATCTGAAGGCAAGTGCTAGGACTAGAACAACCACTAGGATAGAAAGGATAAGCAACCAGAGTAGATTATCCAAAGTAGATTCGTTAATATCATTGGTGACTAAGTCGTCTGAAACTACTCCATAATCCAAAGCAGAGCCTTCTGCTTGAGACCTCTCTTCCAACACTTCTCGTAGTTGTATCGCATTTTGCAGTCTATCTTCTGCATCTAAGTCTCCTTCTATTTCGATAACCCACATTGTGCTCGATGCTGTTGGCGTCGGATCACCTACACCTCCATTTGCCAACCAATCACAAATCGGTTCGTAGTTAAAATCGGAGTGAAGCATAACGGATCTAGCAAAAGAAGCCGTGGCAATCGCTCTTTCTTCGCCAATTGCATCTGTACATTCTTCATCTACAACGATCGCTTCAAGCAACTCTTCCCAATTATTGAAGTCTGATATATTCCGAGCTTCCTGATCTCTTTCCTCAAGAGCCACTTGAAGAATTTGAGCCGCATTTATGTGGGAAGTTATGAAATCCCCATTTGAGGTGGAAAGAGAGTTTATTGCTTCAAGATCGGAGTGAAGTTGCTGAAGAGCCCCCATTTCCAATACATTTGCTCCTTCCTGTGTTGGTTCAATATGGACATAAATTCGGTGTGGAGAGGGTGGCATCACCTCTTCCATTCTTGCAATTGCTGCATCAGCATCTGAATCTGGAGCGAATGCAGCGAGGTCTGTTTGAAATTCGGGCATTGGGCTTAAAGCCAGACCCGTGACAATGGTTAGCAGTATGCTGATTACGACTATTGCGGGAGCTGATTTTTCAAAGGCTTGGGCGACCCGAATCTCTAGCCCGGGGTCTGCAACCATTAGCGTTCCCATCACCAAGGGCTAAATAATTCAAGCAGTAAATTGGACCCTTAGGGTCCAGCAATCTGATGAAAGGCCTCAAAAGGGGAGGTCCGGTGGCGCGCTCGTCATGCCAGTGAAGCTACTCAAGAATGAAGGGTCCGAAATCCGATTGCGTCTGATTGGCGAGGACCACTCCACACTGCAATTGTTCAGGTCTCGCCTGAACGCTAATGACAAGGTCGAGTATGCGAATTTCTTCACCGGTCACCCTGACCTTGACGAACCAGAACTCTATGTTAGAGTCAAGAAAGGAGCCAAAGCGGACAAGATTGTGAAGGATCTTTGTTCCGATATAGCGAAGGAGTTCGCCGACCTCAGCTTCTGAGGGCGGTGAAATTTTGGCAAAAGCCACATTTGATTTAGGCAACGCTGAGGATATTGAGAGGTATCTAGGTCTAGACCGTTGGGCCCACGATGGCCCAGGTATTGGCGGGCTACTAAAGGTACGAATTGAGGACTTTAGAGTAGAGGAAGTATCCCGTACTCCTGCCCTAGACAAAAAGGGTCGATTTACAGTTGTAAGGGCAACTCTCCACAACTGGGAAACTAATCGTTACCTACGAAGATTGGCTGGAGCGTGTGGAATTAGTCGAAAGAGAATTTTCTCATCCGGACTTAAGGATAAAAGGGCTGTAACAACCCAATTATTGGTTATCGACGCGCCAAGGCATAAGGTGGAATCAGTCGAAATCCCTGATACTGAATTGGAAATCCTAGGACGCACTCACCAGAAGGTGGGCATGAGTGACCACGATGGAAATCGCTTCACTATTACAGTGCGTGGATGTTGTGATGCTGATGGCTCTCCTCTTGATGCCAAAGAAGCGATGAGAAGAGTCTTAGAAATTAGAGAAGGTATGGCTCAAAGGCTAGGTGATGATGCCTTTCCAAATTGGATTGGACCCCAAAGATTTGGGGCAACTAGACCAGTCACACCTAAGGTTGGTCGAGCGGTCATAGAGGATGATTATGAGAGGGCAGTGGACCTTTATCTCGGTATGCCTGGGACTAGAATGACAGAGGATGTAAGCGCTTTTCGTAAAATGTGGTTGGATAACAAAGATCCATCAGCATGTCTAGAACAGGCTCCCGGTCACTTAGGGTATGAAAAGAGAATTCTAGAAACATTGATCGACAATCCTGAAAATTATCTCAAGGGGTTTAGGGCATTACCACCTTCCCTACAATTGTTGACAATACATTCTCTACAATCCCTTGCATTCAACCACTCATTAGCTGGCCGATTAGAAGCGGGTTTGGACCTTCTTGAACCTGAGTTAGGTGATTTGGTTGCACCCATACAGGCCAGTGGCAGAGTTGATGTTTCCAAGATGGCCTTGGTAACTGAAACTAATCTAGATAGGTGCAAACGAAATTGTAAGCTTGGCCGACTAGCAGTCACAGGGCCTTTGCCAGGACAGGATGTAAGTTTAGCACAGGGAGTCCCGGGGGGAATTGAGGCCAAGGCGCTTCAAAGTACTGAATTGGATAATATCGACTGGCGCGTGAAAAAAATCCCAAACCTCTCAACCAATGGTACAAGGCGTCCTTTGAGCGTGGTATTTCGCAATTTCAACGTAGAAGAGGCTACATTGCTCTCCGAGGATTCTTTGTCCGAACGTTGGGAAAATGGCCCTGATGAGGCAGATAGGTGGCATCCTGAAGGAGCAAATTTGCGAATTAGATTTACCCTGCCACCTGGCACTTACGCGACTGTATTGATGCGTGAATTTATGCGGTCGCCATTAGACCACTATTAGACTTGATATAGGTCTCTATATCAGAGTCGACCCATTTCTAGAGCTTCGATTTGTCCAACATTTTCGTCGATTTCTCTAACTCTTGATTCGAATCCATCGACAATGCCTTCTCCTTCTCCGAGAACAGCTTGAACTTCAATGAACATCATACCGAATGCTAGAGGTTTGATCTCACATGCTTGGACTTCTTCCATAGAAGAAATGGTATTGGCAATACCCTCGTAGTCAGGGCTTCCATCTTCTGGCTGGTCAATAGTGACCTTGTACTTCACAACAACATGACCCATGTAGATTCACCTAGTGAGGAATCAGGGACCCTCAAAACCGCAATTTGGGCAAACATAGGCTACTGCCTGAACTCGACATCTCTCGCTACGTCCAATTGATTCTCCACACTCTGGGCATGGGAATTCAGTGCTCTTGTTCTCCACCAAAGGAAGACCGGACGAGGTGCAGATGTCTGTTCTTGTTGCCATTACGTTGTCCCTCAGCGAGGCGGGCGAGCGACCCTTCCCTTTTAGCGTTGACCGACGACTAGATGGCAGTAACATGCCCTCAGTATTCTGATTTCAAACTTGGAATGGGTTGAAATCCACAAGCCTTTACGGAATCTCAGGGATAGCGATGGACAAATCTGAACTTTCACTTAGTGGAGAACAAGTTGACCTTACAAAATATATCGAGGATGCAGGGGGCATTCATGGTCTACGTGATGTAGATAAGGTCCGAGGTTGGAACAATATCGAATATGGTCCTGGCCTTTCAGGAAAAAACACCCCCTCTACTGCCTTATCGATGAACAAGGCATTCATTCCACCCGGGGGCATTGCTAAAGCCCACATCCATGTTGACTTCGATGTAATGATATTCCTTCTCAAAGGATCAGTAAGGCATGAATTTGGACCCGGATGTCGAAAGTCAGTAATCCATAGTGCTGGAGATATGTTCTATATCGAACCCGGACTTCCTCACGAAGTTTTCAATTGCTCAGATACAGATTGGGTTGAGGCAATAGTAGCTCGTTCAGATGCCTCTGAATGGCAAAACATTGTCCCATACGATAGAGATTCGGAATAATTATTCATTCCTCTTCTTTCTTACTTAATCGTCGAAAACCGCTTACAATTTCTTGTTTATCGTTATCTTCCTCTACATTGACTCCAACTTCTGTCAGGTGCTTTTGAACCTGTGAATAAGCACTCTTCCCACGTGCTCCCTTACGTGGTTTAGGCAAACGATTACGACAGACTAGGTATGTCTCAGATGAGGCATTACGACTAGCCATAGGCGCAAAACGTTGGACGTTAGCGAACCGATCTTTTGCGGCCAAAATCAAACCTTCAATTCCAACACCCTGGAATATTTTGGTAACAAATGCTCCCCCTGGGGCTAATATCCCCATTGCTACATCCAGAGTCATAGTCGAGAGTTCTAGAGAAATGGCTTGGTCTGTATCATATCTTCCGGTCAATTTTGGTGAGATATCCGACAAGACAACATTCAGTTCTCTCCCATCTAGTAATTCTTCAATTCTATCAATTGTCTCTTGTTTTGAAATATCTCCTTGAATGATGCTTGCACCTTCAACAGGGGATGTAGATTTCAAGTCAACACCAATCACTACACCTTCTAGCCCAGCCTCCTCAACAGAAACCTGCGTCCATCCACCAGGGTGACATCCTACATCTAGGATAACATCGGATTTTCTGATTAGTTGAAATTTCTCTTGAATTTGCTTTAGTTTGTAGGCAGAACGAGCCCTGTATCCTTTGGACTTGGCTTGTCGACGCCATGGGTCGCGCCGATTCTCTTGGTACCAGCGCTTACTCATATTGACTCGTCAAGCCCATCAGTTATGAATCCGAGGCGCAGATTTAGCAAATCGGGTTTATCTCATAGGCCGATTTCGTCAATCAGTGCTCTAGCGGTATGTCTGATTGCTGCCTCTGATTGCATGGTAGGTTCAAATCCAGTAGAAAATAAGTATTCCACATCTAGACTAGTCTTTGGAACATCTCCAGCCCAACCTCGGTCTCCACCTGTGTATTCAATTGAAACTCCCTCCAGACCAGACTCTTCTACAACAATTTCAGCAATTCTTCTGACAGAGCAAGTATCACCAGTACCTAGATTGTACAGGTTAATTGCCTCATCGGTTTCGTCCACGATATGTGCCATTGCTCGGACACAATCTTCCGCAGACATGTAGGATTTTTCTTGTAGTCCATTACCTAATACTTCCAATCTATTAGGGTCATTCTTCAATTTGTAAATAAAGTCGTAAATCACTCCATGAGTTCCTCTTGGGCCGACGATATTTGCAAAACGGTGAATCCAAGATTTTGCCCCGAATGTACCACACCATGCGGTGATTAGTGCTTCGCTTGCTAACTTACTCGCTCCGTAAAGAGAGATTGGCTTTACTGGCCCGTATGTTTCAGGCGTTGGCATAACATTCGCTTCTCCATAAATCGCGCTTGATGAGGAAAATGAAATTCTCTTTACGCCAGAATTTCTCATTGCTTCCAGTACATTGTATGTTGCAACAGTGCCTTGACGTAGGTCGGTATCTGTAACTTCTGTACCTAAACGAATATCGGGGTTTGCAGCTAAATGATGGACGGTTTCTACGCCTTCCATTGCTGAATTTAATGAATCAAAATCAAGTAGATCTCCTTTGACGATTTCAACCATCCCCGAATCCTGATGATGGGATAGGAAATCTTCTCTACCACTAGAAAAATTGTCAAACACGCGAACTGTTTTGCCTTGTGCGACCAATGTATCGACCAAATGAGAACCGATGAATCCGGCGCCTCCTGTGACTAGTTCCATGGTTGCGCCACCTACGCATCTACTTTGAGCCATTCGCCGAATTGTCAACTCAACAATCCAAGATAATTTTACTTAATTCTTGTATATTTTGTCAATACCATGAACTAATTTCTCTACGTTCCCTAAGCATCCAGACTGAAATCAGGTATCCAATTAGTGCTAGGTGTGCTACAGTACAAAATGGGCATATGTGTTGAACAACGAAGATCTCGATACCTACTAGAATGAACAAAAATGGAACTCCAGCGAGACCTAGCCACCAAGCATAATTGGTATATTGTTCAGACCACTTAGCTAGTGGGTCCATTCGGATACACAAAATAAAGAAAAATAATGTTGCAAATGCAGTAAATCCAAGCATACCCCAAGATATACCAAAGAAATTATTGTATCGAGGATCACCGATTACAGAACCACATTGAACAAATCCTTCTGTCGCACAAAATTCCCCGCCAAGCGGATTTCTGACCATGTCATTGTAGATGATCCAAGTCCAAGCCGAACCAAGTAGTCCTGTTGTGGCAAAGGCGAGGCTTCCGTCGAGCATTCTATTGGTTCCTTCGAGGCCCTTTTTCCCTCTTCCATTGGTTAGAAGAAAACCCGAGCCGAACAATCCTGCGATGAAAAACAATAGTACTGGGTCTGCTAATGCGTTAGCCATTCACTCACCCTCTTGCAATAGACGCAATAACGCCTCTCCCATGTCTTCTCCAGGAGGGTGATTTTCAGGTTGTGCCTGATTCCAAACAACGGTTCCTTCCCCATCTAAAATTACATTGAAAGGCGTACCAGGAAGCTCCCAATCACTAGCGATTGATGAACCGAGATCATCTACATACATCCACGAATGAGGTGCCCCTGGTCTTTCAGCACAGTTTTTCCTACCTGAATAGCAACCGTCGCCATTATTTTCATTGTCTCCATATTGTGATTTATCTCTGAATGCCTCTATTTCCTCTCTGGTGCTCTCGTGGCCTGAAATCTGCAGTTCAACCGCGATGGTGATGAACATAACTTCTCCAGATATACCCTCAAAGATCTCTGAAAGATATTCTGCTTCTGTCCAGCAGTGAGGACAATCAGTATCTAGGAATGTAATCAACAC
>CENF01117378.1_pt1 | contig 10415 bp, 10 predicted proteins | sample 361291 | NCBI WGS metagenome assembly CENF01 (sample SAMEA2619399, study PRJEB7988) | marine metagenome | isolation source: saline water (ENVO:00002010), including | reverse complement strand
AAGAGCGATAATTATATAAGAATTAATTTTTTAAGGAAGTCTTTATACTTTTGATTTAAACCTGATAGGCTATTACCTTATTATGATTAAATTAAGCAGCTCTAAACCATTTGCTGAAGGTGGAAATAGAAAATGTTTTATTCATCCTGATAAACCTGATAGATGTTTAAAAGTAATTCATCCAGGATTACTTGAAGAAATAATAAAAAATAAACCTTGGTATAAGAAACTAAGATCAAAAAATAGTTTTGATGATAATTTAAGAGAAGAAGCGGCTTATAAGCAAAAAGCATTAAAAGGTAATAATCCAAAAATATGGGATCATTTAGCTAAATGGTATGGGATGTGTGAAACAGATATTGGAAAGGCTTCAGAAACTGAGCTTATTACAAATGATAATCAAATTGCAGAAACCCTTGAGAGTTACCTTTTTACTCATGGGCTTACTGATGAGATAAAAGAATCAATAAATGAATTTCAAATTTGGCTAAGAGATAATCTAATCTTAACAAAAAATATTATTCCACATAATCTAGTACTCAAAAAACAAAGTGGAAAAATAATTATTAAAATTATAGATGGTCTAGGTCCTCAAGCATTCATCCCTTTACATAACTATTCAACTTTCTTTGCTAAAAGATATGTAGAAAAAAGAATTAAATTAATGTGGAGTAGAATTAATTGGGACCTTTCTGGAAGAAAAGGAAATTGGAAATAAGCCTTATTCGTCTAAGAAGTTTTTTAAATGGCTTGATCTGCTAGGATGTCTTAACTTTCTTAAAGCTTTTGCTTCAATTTGTCTTATTCTCTCTCTGGTTACATCAAATTGTTTACCTACTTCCTCAAGGGTATGGTCAGTATTCATGCCAATACCAAACCTCATTCTAAGCACTTTAGCTTCTCTTGCAGTAAGCGAAGCAAGCACATCATCAGTAGCAAAATGAAGACTTTCCTCAGTAGCATTTTCTAAAGGCGATTCAATTACGGTATCTTCAATAAAGTCGCCTAAGCTTGAATCTTCATCATCTCCAATAGGTGTTTCAGTTGAAATAGGTTCTTTAGCAATTTTAAGTACTTTTCTAACCTTATCTTCAGGCATGTCTAATTCTTTACTTAACTCTTCTGGCGTGGGCTCTCTTCCCATATCCTGCATCATTTGACGAGAAACTCTATTTAATTTATTTATAGTTTCTATCATATGAACTGGTATTCTTATAGTTCTTGCTTGGTCAGCAATAGATCTTGTTATTGCCTGTCTTATCCACCAAGTTGCATATGTTGAAAATTTATAGCCCCTTCTATATTCAAATTTATCAACTGCCTTCATAAGACCAATATTGCCCTCTTGAATTAGATCTAAAAATTGAAGACCTCTATTCGTATATTTTTTTGCTATAGAAATAACCAATCTAAGGTTGGCTTCAACCATGTCTTTTTTAGCTCGGCGCATTTTTGTTTCACCCATAGACATATTTCTATTTATCTCTTTAATTTCTTTAACAGGCAACCCAACCTTGTTTTCAAGCTCAATGATATCTTTTTGGGCAATTACAACATCTTGCTTAACTTCTTCTAATAAATCTTTTTTATACTTCTTTATTTTCATAAGACTATCAATCCATCTTACTTTTGTTATATTTTCTGGATATAAGTCTAAGAAGTCCTTTCTTGGGATACGAGCCTTTTTAACTAGTTGGGTTTGAATTAGTTTTTCTTTTTCTCTTAAGACGATTAATCCATGTCTTGCAATTGCTGCAATATCTTCAAACATTCTTGGGCTAAATTTTAAAAATTGGAAAATATCTCCAAGTTTTTTATATTCTTTGTTTGCTTCTTTTGAATATCTGCCTTTTTTTTCAACAACCTTTATGGTTTTATTGAACTGACGTTTAAGACTTGTCATTCTTCTTTGTACTTCTTTCATATCAGGACCAGAAGAAGTTTCATCATCTGATGACTCAGCAGCTTCTGCTTCTTCTTTAGCTCTTTGACTTCCAGGTCCCGCTGAAGGAACCTCTTCCATTTCTTCTAAAAATCCTGTTAATAAATCGTTAATCTTTTTTTCACCATCTTTTACAAGTTGAAAATAATGCAGAACATATTCAACTGTTTTTGGGTAATAGACGCTTGCGCTTAAAAGATCTCTCATTCCTTCTTCTATTCTTTTGGCTATCTCTATTTCGCCTTCTCTAGTTAAAAGATCTACTGTACCCATTTCTCTCATATACATTCTAACTGGGTCAGTAGTTCTTCCAGTTTCATTTTCAACGGCAGCCAATGCTTCAGCAGCTTGCTCAAGAGCAATTTCATCTGAATTTTCAGACTCGGCTAACATTAAGGTATCTGCATCAGGCGCAGTCTCATGAACTTGCAAACCTAAATCATTGATCATTCCTATAATTTCATCTACTTGATCTGGATCAGATATATCATCTGGTAAATGATCATTTACATCAGCATATGTTAAATAACCTTGCTCTCTGCCTTTTTCTATAAGCTCAGCAATTCTTGAGCCCTTTTGATTTAATTTATCCACGGGTTAATTTTTCCTTGATCATATCCCCTATATGTATGGATTGATTATTAAAAATCAATCTAGTTTGAGCTTAAATTTTTTATTAGCTCAGCCTCTTCCTGCGACATTTTATCACCTTTTTTTAGAATAATTTGTTGTAATTCTCTTTTTTCTGAAGAAGATAGTTCTTTGATATTATACTTTTCTTTTAATATTTCTTCTCTTCCAACACTGGATTTTGCAATTAACTCTAAACAGTCTTTAATCATAGATAACGCATCCTCTTTAGATAATTTTATTTCTGAAACCAATGCTTCACCAAAAGCATTTCTAATTTTTTCATTTTCTATTTTTGCAAGAAACATTGAAGGAGGTAAATCTGGATTTTTGATGAACATATCCTTAATTTCAGTTAAAAAAGAAAATCTAGAATTATCTTTGATTTGATTAAATAATTCGTCACTTGCTATTTTTGGAAACTGAATCATTGCAATAAAAATTCCCAAAACTGATTTTCTTATAATTGATCTTGTATCAACAATTATTTCTTCTTTTTGCATAACACTAACATTGTTCTTGCTTTTATTACCTTGAAGTAATTTTGTAAAATCTAAATCACAAACATTTGATGCATCAGTTATATATGCTTGTTTTACAGTCTCATTAGAAATAGTTTCAATAAGAGGTAGGGCAAATTTTGCAGCCGTTGTTCTGCCCTCAAGTGAAGACAGGTCTCCCTTAGATTTAATTGTTTCAAAAAAGTAGTCAGAAAGAGATTTTGCATTCTTGGACAAACTATCAAATGCTTCTTTGCCATTATTCTTTATGTAACTATCAGGATCGTCCCCTTCTTTTAAAAAAATAAAACTTATCATTGTGTCTTCCCGAATTAAACTCATTGCATTCTCAACAGTTTTCCATGATGCTTTCTGACCAGCTTCATCTCCATCAAAAACAATATAGATCGTATCAGTGTAATTAAGAATTTTTCTTAGTTGTTCTATAGTGAAAGCAGTACCTGAAGAAGCCACAGCATTTTTAACACCATGTTGAAAAAGACTTATCACATCCATATAGCCCTCAACAACATAAATCGAATCAGGCCTTTTATTAATTTGCCTAACTTCATATAAGCCATAAAGTTCATATTTCTTGTTGTATGTTTTTGTTTTTGGAGAGTTTAAATACTTCGCCTGATTTTTTTTATCTTTTAACAACCTGCCTCCAAAGGCAATGCAATCACCTTTGATATTTCTGATTGGAAATATTAATCTATCACGAAACCTATCATATATTTCTTTATCATCGTTCGTGTAGAATAACCCCGATTCATTTAATTCATCTTGGCTAAATTCTTTTACTAATTTCTCATAAAGACTTGGTTTTTTTATATTTGCATAACCTAGATTAAAAAACTTGGCTATTTCTCCAGAAATGCCTCTATTTTTTAAATAAGAAATTGTGTTCTTACCATTTTCCTCTTTTAACTGTGAATAGAAAATTTCAGCTGCTTTATTATTAATATTTGTTGATTTTGTAACTGCTGCGCTTTTTTCTTGCTTAGGAACTTCCATACCGACATAAGACGCTAATAATTCAATAGCTTCTATAAAATCTAGATTATCATGCTTCATTAAAAAAGAAATCGCATTGCCAGTTTCTTTACAAGTGAAGCAATGATAAGTACCTGTCCCTTCATAAATCTTCATGGATGCATTACTTTCTTCACCACCCTTGTGAAAAGGACATTTAAGCATATAGGCACTACCTCTTCTTTCAACCTGTCTTCGCTTTTGAATAACTTCAACCAAATTGATTGTGTTAAGTAAACTCTCTATAAATTCTTCAGGTATATACATATTTTATTTTTTACTATTAATTTCAAACCAATTATCAATTAGTATTTTGGCTGCATGTGCATCAACATTTTGTTGATTGTTATCTTTTAAAATTTCTCTAGCTTCAAATGTAGTAAGTCTTTCATCAATATATTCAAATCTTGCATCATATGAACTTTGAAGTTTTTGATAAAATTTCTCAACTTTTTTCATAATCTCGCTATTAGACCCATCCATATTAAGAGGCTTACCTATAATTACTAGTTCAGGATTCCATTCATTCAAAAGAATATATATCTCATTCCAGTTTATATTATTATCTTTATTTAGAATTATTTGGAGTGGAGAAGATGTATATGTTTCAGTCTGCCCTACAGCAACTCCTATCTTCTTTACCCCAAAATCAAAAGCAACTATTTGCATTTAACTGGACGAGAAGTTCCAATCTCTTACGATCTCAAGAACATTATATTCTTTGGACATATTAGTATTAAATGGAGGAAAAGGAGCAGACTGTTCTAAGATATTTATCGCAATATCATCAATAAGCTTACTTCCAGAAGAAATTAGAATTTTAGAGTTGATTAAATTTCCATACATATCTATTCTTGCCATAACTTGAACAGTGCCATTTATATCATTTTTTTTATCTAAAATTATTTCATCTCCAATGGATTCTATCTTACGCTGCCATAAATTAAGATAGATAGCTTCTTCAGAATTGATAATAGAATTAGCTTTAAGTTTCTTAATTTTAAAAGATTGTAATGATATATTTGGTGATTGACTGTCGCCAATTTGATTAAAAGAAATTTCTTTTTTTAGATTTTCAATGTTTTCTTTAGCAATATTAATATTGTAATCCTCATTAGAATTAGCAAACTTAACATTAATAATGGGGGAATTATTTAAAATAGGTAATTTGTAATAAGTTGTTATTGAAAGACCAAAAATTAAAACTATATGAATTAATAATGAGATAAAAAATGACTTATTAAAAGTTAATGAACGCTTGCTTGTGCTTTTTTGAGATGACATTGAACTCATAAACCTTCAAAATATCTAGCTATTGGATTTATACCAGTTTGTTCATATATTTCTCTAGCACAAGTTGGGCTTGTAATATTTATTTCTGTTAAACATTCTCCAATAATATCCATTCCAGCAAAATTAATACCTGCTGTTATTAAATACTCTCCTATCTCCTCTCCAAGACTTCTTTGAAAATCTGAAATATCCATAGCAATACCCTTTCCTCCGGCGGCTAAATTACCTTTAAAATTACCTTTTTGTGGAATTCTAGCTAATGTTTTTTCAAAAGGTTTTCCATGAATAATAAGCACTCTGAAATCTCCATCATATATATCCTCAAGAAATTCCTGACAAATAATCTTAGTTTGTTCTAAATTTGTCATCTCATTAATAATATTTAGGTTATCTTCATTAAGATCATCAATTTTATGAATAGAAATGCCTCCCATCCCATCTAGGGGTTTCACGATTATTGTTTTATGTAACTCATAAAAATCTTTTATCTTTTCTAAATTAGAAGTTACCAAGGTTTTAGGAATATACTTATTAAAATGCAATGCAAAAATTTTTTCATTAAATTCTTTAATAGAATTAGGTTTATTAAAAATAGTAGCGCCTTGTTTCTCAGCAAGGCCTAATAAATGAAGGGCATTTAAATAATTTTCATCTACAGGAGGATCCTTTCGCATAAAAGAAAATTTAAAATCAGATATTTTTTTATCCTCTTTTAAAATTCCCTCGACTTGAGTTAAGCCTGCAGAAATAATATTTCTTGAGCTCGCATGCACTATTCCATCTTGAACAAATAAATCATTTAACTCACATTGAAAAACAATAAAATTATTTTTTATAGCCTCTTCGATCATTAAAACTGAGGTATCTTTCTTAATATTTAGATTTTTATATGTATCTGTAATAAATAATAATTCATTCATAGTTACGAAATTTTACCAAATTGATTTTTAATTAACGATGAAATATATATTGGTGCGGTTTCAGCTCTTAATATATTTTTACCTAAATATCTTTCTTTAATATTTGGGATATTTAATAATTTTAGTTCTGTATTGGAAAATCCAGATTCAGGGCCTGTGATAGTTGTTATAGAGGATTCATCATCAAGCTCATCTTGATTGAAATAATTTGAGAAGTCTGTATCAAATAAATATACTTCATTTTCTATACAGATATTGGTCATTGCATCTTTTAAATTATTTGATCCTTCAATTATCGGTAGAAAGTTGTTACCACATTGCTTAGAAACACTAATTACAATTTCAGTACATTTTTTCAGAATGTTTTTAATATCTTTTTTTGCAACACTCTGATCAATAAGATCAGGTTTATAAATAATTAGCTTATTTACACCGATCTCAGTAAGTTTTTGAACCATGAAATTGAAATTATTATTCTTAATTATAGGAATAATTGTTGTAAGTAACCTTTTTGGAAGAACATCAATTTTAATTTCATCGATTTTTTTTACCTCGCATATTTTTTTTGATAATTTAATAATCTCACATCTTGCTGATTTACCAAAACCATCAAAAACATCTATTATATTTTTTTCTTTTAAACGAAGTGCTTTAATTAAATGACGTGACTGGGACTCATCAATTTCAAATTTCTTATTAGTCCCAGATACAGATTTACAATATACTCTATGTATTCTCACATTATTATTATAGCTATAGGTTGGAAAGAAATGTCAGTGATTAAACTTATATTTGTCAGACATGGTGAAGCATCAGATTCATGGGATAATCATCCAGATCCTGGGCTAAGCAAGGCTGGGATTGATCAAGCCAATAAGTTGCTTCAAAAAAAAGAACTTAATAATCTTGAAAACTACTCTTTTGTATCAAGTCCAAAGCTAAGAGCAGTTGAAACAGCAAAACCATTAGCAAAAAAATTTAATAAAGAAATTGAAATAGATAAAAGCTTTATTGAAATACCCTCAAATGATGTTGATATCAATAATAGACAGAGTTGGATTAAGGATATTATGATGACTAAGAAAAAAGATCTTCCAGACTTCGTAAAAATATGGATAGATACTATTTATAGAAAAACTAATGCCTTTAAAAATAATTCAATTATTTTTACTCATTTTATGGTTATCAATGCATTGATTAGTGAGATAACTAATTCTGAATCGTTGATATATTTTAATCCTGGATATACTTCCATAGTTAAAATTGAGATAAAGAATAAAAAAATTGAAAATTTTTCAATAGAAGAAAGCAAAAAAACATATATAAATGTTTAAAAATCTATTGAGCAATTTTTAAACAACTGTAAACTTAGTCTTCTTTAATAAAAAATATATTTTGGAAAACAAAAAAAATTCCTTTGATAGTTATTCAAAGAGTCCTTTAAAAAATGAGGTCAAAAAAGCTATGAAAAGATATTTTCATCAGCTGGATCAAAAAAATATACCAATAAATGTTTATCAATTAGTTTTGAAAGAAATTGAACCACCACTTTTAAGTGCTGTGATGCAATTTGCTAATAATAATCAGTCTAAAGCTGCAAAAATCCTTGGCATCAATAGAACTACCTTAAGAACAAAATTAAAAAAATATAATATCAATTAATGAGTTTGATCAAACCTAAAACAGCTCTAGTAAGCTTGTCCGATAAAACAAATTTAGAAAATATTATTAATTTCCTTGTACAGAAAAAAATTAAAATACTTTCAACTGGAGGTACCTATAAAGCTATAAAGGAAATTACTGAAAAAGTAATAGAAGTTTCAGATTTCACAGGGTTCGAAGAAATAATGGATGGTAGAGTTAAAACACTTCATCCTAAAATCCATGCAGGCATTCTTGCTCGAAGGGATAAGGATATGGATATTCTCAAAAAAAAAGGTTACGAGACTATAGACTTAATAATAGTAAATTTATATCCATTTAAAGAAACTATTGCAGAAAATTGTTCGCTTGAAGAAGCTATTGAAAAAATAGATATAGGAGGCCCTACTATGATTCGGGCTGCTGCTAAAAATTTTAAAGATGTTGTTGTTATATCTGATCCAGGTGATTATCAAGAAGTTATCAATGAGTGGGATGAAGATGATGGCATTTCATTAAAGACCAGAAAAAAACTTTCACAAAAAGTATTCGAGTTAATGGCTGACTATGATGATTCTATTTCTTCTTACTTAAATCAGAATAATCCAAAGAAAATTAGTAATTATAGTTTTAAAAAAAGTACATCTTTGAGATATGGTGAAAACCCTCATCAAAATGCATCACTATTTACATTCAAGTCTCTTAAAAATAGAAATATAGCCAATGCTGATATTCTTCAAGGAAAAGAGCTGTCATACAACAATATTGTAGATGCAGATGCTGCTTGGGATTGTGTAAGAGTATTTGATGATCCAGCATGTGTAATAGTTAAACATGCCAATCCTTGCGGAGCTGCTGAAAGTAATTCTATCTTTAGTGCTTATAATTTAGCATTTCAAACTGATCCCACCTCAGCATTTGGCGGCATCATTGCTTTTAATAAAGCCTTAGATCGTGAAACAGCAAAAGAAATAAATTCAAGACAGTTTGTTGAAGTTATTATTGCACCAGGGTTTGAAGAAGATGCCATAAGCGAACTATCAAGTAAAAAAAATATTAGGGTTTTGAAAGTGGATATTGAAAAAGATAACCCTTATCCAGGGACAATTAAAAAAGTTTCAGGTGGAATTTTGATTCAAGACGATGATGAGAAAAACATAAACACCGATGATTTAAAATGTGTTACTAAAAGGCAACCATCAAAAAATGAAATTAATGATTTAATGTTTGCATGGAAAATAGCCAAATTTGTAAAAAGTAATGCTATCGTTTATGTAAAAAATAAACAAACGATTGGCATTGGTGCAGGTCAAATGAGTCGGGTAATTAGTGCAGAAATAGCAAATTTAAAAGCAAAAGAAGAAGGTCTGGAAGTAAAAGATGCTGTTATGGCCTCAGATGCTTTTTTCCCTTTTAGAGATGGCATTGATAAGGCTGCATCAAGCGGTATTGCTGCAATTATTCAACCAGGCGGGTCTATTAAAGATAATGAAGTAATTGCAGCTGCTGACGAACACAATATTGCAATGATGTTTACCGGTGTTAGGCATTTTAGGCACTAATGAAAAAAACAGATATAAAACTAAAAAATATTCTAATAATTGGCTCTGGTGGAAGAGAACATGCGTTGGCATGGAAATGTGCACAAGATGATTTTGTAAATCAAGTTTTCGTTTGTCCTGGTAATGCAGGAACTCACCTTGAAAATAAAGTTAGCAATATTGAAATAGACAATAATAACTTCAGCGCTATTAAAGATTTTTGCTTAAGCGAAAATATTAAATTAGTAATAATTGGGCCTGAACAACCTTTGGTTGAGGGGTTAAGTGATTATCTTCAGAGCAAAAACATAAATACTTTTGGTCCATCAAAAGATGCAGCACGGCTTGAAGGGTCTAAAACTTTTTCTAAAGATTTCTTTGCAAAATATAATATACCTACTGCAAAATATGAATCTTTTGATAATTTTGATTTGGCGTTTGACTATCTTAATGAGATTATTTATCCAACTGTAGTAAAAGCAGATGGGTTGGCAGCTGGTAAAGGCGTTATTATTTGCTCTAATAAAAAAGAGGCTGAAGAAGCTCTCACAAGTATTTTTAAAGATAATGCTTTTGGTTCAGCTGGTAGCAGAGTTGTAATCGAAGAGTTTTTAGAAGGTGAAGAGGCCTCTTTTATTGCGGTTGTTAGTAAAGATAAAATAATTCCTTTAGCAACAAGTCAAGATCATAAGGCAGTCGGAGATGGTGATGTTGGTTTGAATACTGGAGGGATGGGAGCATATTCGCCTGCGCCAATTGTTACTAGTGAAATGCATAAAAAAATTCTTAATGAGGTTATGTATCCAACTATGAATGGATTAATAAAAGAAGGATATCCTTATCTTGGGTTTTTATATGCCGGTCTGATGATAAAAGATAATAAAATTAAAGTACTAGAATTTAATTGTAGATT
>CENF01043132.1_pt1 | contig 10422 bp, 12 predicted proteins | sample 361291 | NCBI WGS metagenome assembly CENF01 (sample SAMEA2619399, study PRJEB7988) | marine metagenome | isolation source: saline water (ENVO:00002010), including | reverse complement strand
AAAAACCTTTCAAAAAACTTGAAAAACAATTCAAAAAACTTCAAAAAGAAGCAAAAAAAGCCGGAAAGAACGTTGTGCAATGTGAAAAAAGACTTAAAAGACATAAAGATAAACTTGCAACTGTCAAACAAGAACTTGCAAGAGTCGAAGGACAAAGAAATTCCTGGCGCAGAACAGCAAAAAACCGCCGAAGAAAAATTCGCAGCAAAAACATAAAACTTGATAATCAAGAAAAATACATGAAAGGACAAGCCAGAGAAATCGCTCATTTAGATGAAGCCGGTGACAAATTACGTCAAAGAATCGTTAAAAGAAGAACTGATACATTTAACAATGATGACCTAAAGGTATAGATTATAAAAATTATCGATTATATAATAATGAAAACACCAATGTGTTTATATTTAGGCCTTATAGCCATAGCAATTTTACTAACATTTGATGTACTATTACATAGAAGTGAGTCATTTTCTTTATATACGTCCCTCAGTTACGCGGCCAAGGCGCGAGCTGAAGAATCAGAACCAGATTCAGAACCAGATTCATATACAATGGGCGATGCCATGTCAAAAGGTTTCAGGGATCACGGAGTTGGAGGAGCTGTCGCACTAGGCGGTGTATATGGTGCAATGAAAGGTGGACAAGCCGCGTACAGTGGCGGTAAAGCCGCTCGTAAAGCCTTTCTTCAACAATCATGTAAAAATATGGTGCGTAGAGCAAACAGAAAATGTAGAGAAAAATGGAGAAAAGTCAAAATGCAGGGAGCAAATTGCGATGGTGTAGAAAATCAACTCACCAATTGTAAACAAAATATGGAAGATCAACTTAGTCAAAAAGAGAATGTCATACAAAATCTTGAAACGGAATTACTACAACAAGATATTGAAATTCAACAACTTAATGATGAAAAAACTGGAAATATCGAAACTATTGCCGAACTTGAAGCTTCTTATAATGACCTTGCGTCTAAAGTAAAGACTCAACGTACAACTGCTATCAACTCTCGCGAATTATAAATTATTTGTACTAGTTAATTATGCCTGTTAATAAAAAACGTACATTGAAAAGAAGAAACTTTAAAAAAACATCTACTAAAAAACTTAAGAGAATATCTCGTGGCGGGACTAAAACTCCTCGATATGATGACTCTACTCTAATATTAGACCCACTCACAGGAAATACCATGTTTTTTCCAAATAAAGAACAAGCTATTAAATATAGTCGGGAGCGTTCTAAACAAAAACGTTCTCCAAAAAAAACTGCCGCAAAAAAAATCAAGTCATTAATGCGTAGAAAATCATCTATATCATCTAGATCATCTACATCATCTGATTCGGATAAAACAAAAGACAATAGTCCACCAAAAAAATCGACTCAGAATACTATACCAAGTCCACTAACTCCACTACTCGGTACATTGTCCGTCGCTCCATAAAATTTAAAATATTACTAAATAACTAATTACTAATGGCTTCTATTGATGATTATGATTTAAAGACTAAAACCGAATTTTCAAGGAGAGCACTATGTCCAAAAGATGATAAATTTTGTGAAGATGTCCAATGTAAATGGGTATGTACTCAAAATGCTGAATGTAAAATGGAATCAAGACCAGTTTGTGATGTTCCTAAATGTCGCGTTATATGTGATCCACCAAAAACACCACAATGTACTGTAAGGACCTCCGCGCCTGTGTGTAAAACTGTTTGTAAAAAAATCGATGGTTGTTATTCTTGTTCAAATGTATGCCAGCCAATTAATTCTTGGCTTGAATGCGTCAAACCAGAACCATCTTGTCGTGTCAAATGTGACCCACCAAATTGTAAGAAAGAATTTGAATTGCCGAAAGCCGGATGTGCTAAACCTACATGCAAACTTGTGTGTCCGCCATCGAAAGATGGTTCGTACTCCTATACTACGGCAAATCTTGATGCATTTAATCGTACCATTAATTAACACATTCACTTATGAGTAACACATATGAAAAATACAAAAAATGATAATATTACAAAACCTACTCCTATATGAAATAGCCTATCATCAACCCAAAATACCTCTTTTAAAATATTAAATATCTCTATTACTGTATCCCACCATTCTCCATACTTCAAATCCTCATACTTCTTAACATCAAGTAATTCAAATAAAATTTTATGCCACGTTAATACAAAATCATCTACTAATTCCCTTACAGATACATCCAAAAATGGATTCTTGCTTGAATTATTCTCAACTTTATCAGCCGGTAACTCCGTTCGTTTGAATGATTTATCCTTTTCTAACTTTTTTAATTCATCGCGTATTTTTATCTTACTATCCGCAATTGATGTATCCAATACCATTGTAATTCACTTAGAAAATAATTTCCACTCTTTTTTACATATATCATATACCTGCTATACCTTTTAAAGCTACTTCCGAATCCTCTGTAGGTAAAACACCACTTACACCTATCGCACCCACACAATATTCATCTATAAATATTGGCTCTCCTCCCCCCAATACCGTATGATCAGATGCCAACAAAGCCGGTCGAGTACCATTTACCGCATTTTCTAAATCCAAAGTCGGTTTACGAAATAATGCTGCCGTTTTTGCCTTATTTTTTGCAAGCTCTGCTGATGCTGGAAATGCACCATCCAGTCTTGTAAAACATAAAGGTACACCAGCACAATCCACTATACAAATCGCAACTTTCCAATTAGCATCTAATGCCGCCTTTTCTGCTGCCTTCAATATCTTATTCGCTAATTCACCATTTAATATTGGGGGTGACAAATTACGTATTGTTTCATTATACTCATTTATCATTCTATTAACCAGAAATATTGTATCTTGCACATATTTTACATTTGATATCCCTTGTCCACACCCATATATTTTCGACCAAGCCTTTGGCTTATCATTCTTTGAACTAAATACATCACTACTATTTTTACTATCTTCATTCGCTATTACATCACTTATTTTCATACCCGCGTTTTCTATCGATTTACTCAAATAATTCCCGTGAATTCCTGTAAACATATTCGTATTCACTATATGTTCTGATGTAGAATCTATTATCATCTTTTTATAATCATCCGACGCATTCGCATCTGTTGTCGCTATAAACGGAGAACCTATATACGCAAAATCTGCCCCCATCGTTACTGCGGCCGCAACACTTCTACCATTCGAAATCGCTCCAGATAATGCAAGTGGTCCATCAAACCATTCTCTTATCTCTTGTATTAATGCAAACGGAGACAATGAACCAGCATGACCTCCCGCTCCCGCTGCAACTGCGATTAAACCATCTGCTCCCTTATCATAAGCCTTCTTCGCATGTTTATTATTTGTTACGTCGTGTAATACAACTCCTCCATAAGAATGCACCGCATCGTTTATTTCTTCCTTCGCACCAAGACTTGTTATCACTATAGGCACTTCATGCTTTACTATCGTTTCCATATCTTCCATCAATCGGTCATTTGACTTGTGTACTATCTGATTTACAGCATACAATGGACATTGTATATCATCATTATTCAAGCGCCTCTTTATCTTTACTAACCAATCATCCAGAGTTGATTCCTTCTTTTCATTCCTTGCATTCAAAGCTGGAAAACTACCAATTATTCCTGCCCTACATTGATTAACTACCAACTCTGGTGTAGAAACAATAAACATCGGTGCAGCTATAATTGGTGCCTTTACATGCCTAAGCATTAAAGCTTTACTTGTCATAAAACATTCTATTGTTTTTTAGTTATCCTTTTTATTCATACGTAAGTTTTCCCTTAAAAATCCAGAAGTTCTTGATTTAAAACTCTTATTCTCTTTAGTAAGCAATCGATTTTTCTCTAAAACTCTACACTTCTCTCTTTGTAGTGCATTTATATTCGGCATTATTTTTATCATATCAAAATAATCTTATTCTAATATTAAAAATAACTCTAACATATCTATTATGAAGTGTAATATTTCTGAAATAATAAATATCACTAAATACGGCATTCTCAAAGATTTAAAGGAATTCAACTTTACTGGCTTCTATATTATACTTTTTTCTCTTGCAATGGATAAACTAATCTTTTCTAGAATTGTCGAAATTTTCATGTAAATAATTTGTTCAATATATATATACTATGATATTTAACAATTTAGCAAAACCAATGGATGGCGGCAATAGTGGAAATAATAACGGCGGTGGATGCGGAAGTGGTGGCTGAGGATAACAAATACATATATGTTCAAAAGCTATTAAATCATTGAAATATGACGGTCTATCTCTAATTAAATGATTCAGACTCGACTTAATGATATTATATCTTTTCAATAAAACATATATAAGGTTATTGTCCTTTATTAGAATAATCCAATTAAGGATTCAAAATTTGGCTTAGTGGTCTAGTGGTATGATTCCTGTTTTGGGTACAGGAGGTCCCGGGTTCAATTCCCGGCTGAGCCCTTTATACTTGTATAGAAGTATCTTTTTTACTATAAAAATGATTAAACATTCTTATACTTTACAATAAGTAAGACAATATTGTAACACGCTAAATTATCCATTATGAGTAAGCTTCTTACTCTTGATAACTTAGTTAACGGTAAAGTTATTAAACGTCCATCAGCTACATGTAAGACACCATATGTAGCTGATGTTGAATTAGAAGATGGTAGTATTGTATTAGCTCATACAACATCACTTGGTTGTGGAGGATTGGTTAATGCTGGTTCGAATGTACTAATGAAAAAAATTGACAAAGTCGGCAATAAATGTAAATTCAAGGTAATTCTATCTATTGTTGAAGAAAAAGGAAATGTTCAATATATTGGAACAGATACATCTCTCCCAGAACTTATTGTTAAACAATGCTTAGAAAATAATCTAATTAGTTCATTGAGTTCTATCAAATCATTGAAAACTCAAACAACTTTCATGAATTCCCGCTTTGATTTCGCAGGAATTGATGAAAATGACACTGAATTCGTATTAGAAGTAAAACACACTCCTAAGGCAGATTATGTAGATTGTCTTGCTAAAGAAAAGAAAAAGATGGACTTGTCCAACTATGACTATAATGATAAAATCTCATATTTTCCAGATGGATATCGTAAAACAGTCAAAGATACCATCAGTCCCAGAGCTTTGAAGCATATTAATGAGCTATCCGAAATTAAAAAAACTACAAACAAAAGAGCTATTATATGCTACGTTATTCAAAGAACTGACGTATCATCATTTCAACCAAGTAACATTGACCCCATATACAAGACAGCTGTAATTGAAGCAGTCAAAAATGGCGTTCAGGTATTACCAATCGTTATTAAATGGACGAAACAGGGTGAATGTCACTTTGTTAAAGATGATTTAAAAGTAAACATATCTATTTAAGATAATGTATGCTTTTTTGAGAACTTTTCGTTCTAGACAATTTGTTGACAATATATTAAAAAAAATCAGAACACCAACCATATACAACACGAGAATTACACGTATAAATATAGAAAAAACAGAAGAAGAAGAAGGACCTTTAAAAAAACTATTCGACAATCCAAAAGTACCAAATGGTAGATGGAATTTAGAAGAAGATTATAATGGCTCTATGAGCAAGATAGCTACTAAGAATAATGAGTTTAATAATCATGATCATTGTGGAGGTGATTTATGTCAATATCCTCCAAAAAATAAATCATAACTATTATTTTAAACTATATACAGTGCATCTTTCTTTCTTCTTGTAACAGACTTCTTCTTTGGTATCTTGATTTTTTTTAGTGTTTTATCTTTCTTTACTGTTTTTGTTGGTTTTATAAAGTGAATAAATTCTACATTATACTTTCTTGTAATACCTGCGTCCACTTTTCGTGTATTCCCACCCATAATATAGCTATACACTCGGGCATATGCCCATGATTCCGGTGTTTGATTTGGTCTAGAACCACCGTTATAATAAGCTGCCATACCTTTCTTAAAAACCTCTTCTAAAGCTTTGACAGGCATATTTGATACTTTCGCAATGTTTTTTAAGTTCCGACCACCCTTCATTTGTTCGATTTCTTTACCATAAATCGAATTAAATGTTTCTGTCCAATTTGATTTTTTACTAATAAACGCAGTTTTTGGACGAGTTGTACCTTCAAAAATTGATTCGATTTGAGCAGCTCTATCTTTTCCTTTAAGACCCTCCAAATATCTATCTGGAATGTTTCTGGTTTTTCCTTTGTAAGTTACCAACACCATTAATAATTTGTCAACAAAAAAAATTTGATGGTTTAGAATATTTTTCTATATATTTGTTAATATCAATCTTCTTAGATTTTAAACCAGCCAAAGTCATTGGTCTAAATTTACCATAAAAATTTCTATCATGAACCCCTATTATTGACCATGCTGTACCCGTATAACCTCCGGAACTTGAACCATCCATCTCGTATTTATCATTCAAATAATTAGCAATGTTCAAAGCATTTTGCCTATTATTACTCCAATCTGCTATTTTTTTGGCCCAATACATTCGCATATAACCATGCATTCTTCCTGTTTTTATAAGTTGATATTGGCAAGCATTCCACGCAGAATCATCTGTATTTCCACATTCCATTTGTCTCAAATTATATATTTGCTTCTTTGAATTCTCTTCTTTCATCAGTTTCTTTGCCCAATCCCACGCCGAGTCTATTGAACTATAATCCTTATAATAACAATAATTCTCGGCAAGCTCTCTACGTATCCATACTTCTTCTATGTATTCATCTATATTACTTTTTAAACTTGAATTATTCATTTGTTTCAGTAAATATACCATTCTTTGAACACTTATTGCACCATAATTGATATAAATAGACATATTTGATTGAGCATTCTCCATAGTTGGATCATTACGGTAATTGTAATTTTTCAAATTATTTTTTACAAAATCTCTAAATCGTTTCATTGCCCCCGCATATCCTGCTTTCGTATTTGTTGTAAATTCATCTTGTACAAATGGTAAACTTTCTAATTTTGGAAGAGATTTGTTTGATTTTATAGAAACTTGCTTAAAAGACGTATAACTTGGATAACTTGTTAAATATTTATCCGCTTTTGACCATAACTTATTTCTAATAGTTCTTGCCATATATTCTGCATTTGGAGATGCATCCCATACTGGTACTATATTATGTGAATCTATTTGTATCATTTTAACATTTATCTTAGAAGCTACATTCTTATCACACTTAATTGAAGGAATTGTTGGCTTAAAATCCGTAATTACTAATACTGAACCTTCAAAATCTGATTTTAATGAACTAATCGGGCTTTCACCACTTCGGTATTCTAATGGAATACCATGTTTGTTAATTGTTTTTTCCAATTCATCTAGAGTTTTCAACCAAAAATCTAAATGCCTTTTTGAAGGATATATTATACAATATTTAGTTGGAATATACTTTACATGTAACTTATTTGGTAAATATACAAATACTTTAATTGGAACAGAGTATTCATTCGAATATCGAATTGCCTCATTAAAAGCCCAATTATCATCATATCTAAAATCTCTTTTTAGCCATAAACTAATATATTTCCCATTTTTGTTTTCTTTCTTTGAATTCAATAATCTTGCCCTATTAGACAACTCCATATTTAATACATTTTATAACTTTTGAAGCACTATTTAATGCCCCTTCTATCCAAGCTTGCTTATCAGAAAATCCTTCACCACATATATACACATTCTCAACTGGATTCAAAATATCTTTTTGAATTTGAATAGAATCAAAATTTGGTAACCAATGATGACAACCTACTGTCCATAAATGCGCAGAAAAATAAAGTGGAGCGCTTATATTCTCTTCTGGAAATACTTTCTTTATATTTTTAGATACTATTTGTCTCAATTCTGAATCAGGTTTTAGTTCATATTTATTTTTCATAAAGGGTTTCGTATCTTCTCCATCTGTATAAGAAATCATAATCAATCCAGTCTTCTTGTTTATCGGTATTATTTGTCTCAAAATATTATTTGTAGTTGTCCTATTGATATTCTTAAACCATACATCCTTATAAACAGCATATATTCTTATTAATGGTGCATTATATACCGCTTTAGTATATTTGTGAATAGAACTTATTATTGGAAAATCTTTCAATTGATGTGGCTTTATAGCAAAAATTACTTTCTTGCCAGTTATCTTTCTTTTCCTGTTCTCTCTACCAATTCTAAAATAATCATTAACTCTCTCTACTGAATTAATACGACTCTTCAAATACACTTTTGAACCATTCTTTCTTATTGTTTTCATCATATTCTCACACAAATTACTTAGTCCCTCCATCAAAATATAATATTGGACATTTCCAAAATCGTTTTTAAAAGTATTGTAAGCATCGAAAGCATTCATCTCCTTCATTTCGGAATAATATCCAAAAATATTTACTATGCGATCTGCCTTCTCTTTTGATTTTAGAATTTTTATCAAATGCTCATAAAAAGTTATGTTTTTAAGATTATTTGTCTTTTTTGTATTTTTTACTACCTTATTTAGTGTTTTCTGAAACTCAATATGAGAATTCATTGTTACTTCATTTTCCTTATCTTCAATATATTCAATATAATCTATTTCTTTAGGAATAGGCATCTTAGTCAGTTTATAGTACTTTATTAATTCTAATAACTGTGTATGACTATCATTAAAACGTGCTGCTCCTACTTCATAACCTTTTGAATGAGTATATATTCTACCACCAATATAATTTCTATCATCAAATAATGCTACATTCTGCGTTTCCGATAACTTATAAGCACAATATAAACCAGCTATACCACCACCTACAATAACTACATCATACGCTTTATTGTACTTTAAACTAAGTGGTTTTCTACGAGTTTTATAATACATTATTAATACTTTATGTTAAAATATAGAGAACTTTAATCATTTGTCAACAAAAAATTTTATAATATTTCATAAGTTAATAAATGAAGACTAGAAGAAATAAACGCTCTAAGCTTCATTATACTTCAAAAAAAAATGGCGGAGGTATTACTCCCAAATATAAAGCGGATAATGTTGTTGAATATATTGATGGAACTGAAGTTACAATCATTGAGCAACTATCTTATAAAAATGGTGAATGGCAATACAAAATTCAATTTCCAGACAAATCATATCGTATTATTCCAGAATCGAGTATAAAACGTTTTATTCGTAAAGGTGATTTTATGACTGTTCGTGTTAGGGAACATGAAAGAGAATTGGCTGCATTTGCAAAAGAACATCCAAACTGGAAACGTAAAAGCAAGCCTAAAGCTTGGAATATCGAGTCATCAGATGCAACTTCTTTTGAAGAACATCAGAAAGAAGCTCGCACAGCTGCGGCAAGAGCATATGCAAAAGAACAACTAAGAAAAAAAGAGAGTAGGGAACAAACAAATCGCATTAAAAAGAAAACTGTTTTAACTAAAGATTTGAGAAATGAACGTCAAACAGTACCTAGCGTTGAAGCCAAAACAAGGGAACAACCTGATTTGTCAAAAATAGATGAGGGAATAGATGACTTAAAAATAGATGAGGGAATAGAAGAGTCAAAAGCCCCAGAGGTATGGCGAAGGAAAAACCTTTCCAACATTGGAGTCTCGCTGACTGAAAAGCATAAACGCGAGCGCAATTCTAATATAAAATTTACGAAAGGTGAAGATGTTTTCTATCACAAATCAGTAGACAAAAAAGTATTAGCAAAAATAGTTAAAATACATTATGATGATAATGAACCATATTACACTATTAGGTTACAAGATGGTTCTGAAAAACAAACTATTTATTCCAGACTTAAAAAGATTGAATCACAAGATAAATCACAAGATAAATCACAAGATAAATCTAATATCTCATTTAAGAAAGGTGAAAAGGTTTTCTATTATTTAGATTCTTCAAAGAGCAAAAAAGTATTAGCAGTAATCTTAGAAATACGTTACGATTATGATGGAGTATATTACATTATTAGATTACAAGATGGTTCTGAAAAAGAAACTTATTATTCCAGACTTAAAAAGATTGAATCGCCACAGGAAGATATAGATAATTTTCTAACTATAGACCAGTTCAACACGGAGGTCGTCGAAAATTTAGACCTCCTTGAAAGTTTAGGTTATGGAACGCCAAAAAATGAAGAAGCAGTTATTTGGCTAAATAATTTTTATCATATGGTTTATCAGGCGGCAGAGCCAGACTATAAAGCGCGTTTGAAAGACTGGCGGTTATGGAAGCGCGAACTTGAGCCTTACGAAATCGATTACTGGATGTCTCTATTCAACCGCATGTGGAGAGCGCAGATGAATGGTCTGGTAAAAAATCGATTGGGATTAAAACCTTAATTATTTTGTGTTAAAATCCTTTTGTGTTATTCTATATCCCCATTGTTGTAAAGTTTGACGTATTACCGGAGATACG
>CENF01419523.1_pt1 | contig 10432 bp, 9 predicted proteins | sample 361291 | NCBI WGS metagenome assembly CENF01 (sample SAMEA2619399, study PRJEB7988) | marine metagenome | isolation source: saline water (ENVO:00002010), including | reverse complement strand
GTAAAAGCTGACTTCTAAACTCAAAGTCCATTTCAGTAGGAACTATTCTGTCTTTATCAATTCGATCCAAAGGTAAGTAACCTAAATTTTCCATCCCTAAACTTTTGTAAAATAATTTATCAGTAACTTTTTCTAATGATTCTGTGTATTCCTTCTCAATCATCTCTTTAAACATATAATAACCCAAATCAGAGTAAAAATATTTCTTACTCTCTAAAATCTCAGATTCTTTAATCTGATGAATAATGGAGTCTGAATATTGTTTATGTAAAAAGATCCCAGAAGCAACTTGATACGGATATTTTTCACTAGAAATTGTACTGTATAAAGTATCCCGAAGATTCATTTTACCAGATACAGAATCTTTAACCATAGTCTTTTTATAAAATGGAATCCATGAATCTAATCTTCCTTGGTGCGCTAGAATATCTCTTATGATCAAACTTTCCTTATTTGTTGAGTCCAACTCTAAATAGGCCCCTAGATGATTATCTATATTCAATCTTTTGTTGTCAACCATATGCATTAATAAAGGAACAGTTGCTCCTATTTTTGTGATTGAAGCCAGATCATAAATATCAGAATTCCTGACTACTTTCTTTTTCTCATATGTATGATAACCATACGATTTATGAAAAAATACATTACCATCTTTGGCAATAAGTACCTGACAGCCTGGAGTTGCCTCCTGAGATATTGCATATTCTATGATGCTATCAATCTTATAAAGCAAATCAGTTCTAAAATTTATTTCCTGAGGGGAAACATATCTCATTCTGACTGACTCAGTCTCTAATCCTGAGTTAATATTATAATGTTTTGTATTAACAGGCAATCTACCACTCATCCCTATTCCTCCAAAGATTGCTTGAGCTGTTTGCTCTTGTGCAACTATACTATTTTGATAAGACAAGATTAGTGCATCAAAATTATTAGTGCCCGAAAATGAATTTATACTATATGGATTTGCAAATATTGGAACAATAATTTTAGATTGCAAGGCGATAGATTGCAGGAAAATATCTGTTTCCTTCGCAATCCTATAGGACTCCCAAGCATTAGCATTTGATTTATGGACACTAGCAATTACTAAATTAAATCTAGATAATTTGTTTAGCAATACTACCTGCTCAGATTCAGTGGCTTGTTCTGAGATTGTAAAATGGCTTACTGGAGCGTAACATGAAAGCATCTCCTGAAAATCAGTAGCCTCTTGACCAATACTAACTGATGCAATTTGTAGAGTATCCAATCTCTTTAAAGGTAATAGATCATCATAATTCTGCAATAAGGTTAATGATGATTTTACCATATCCTTATCTAATAATTCTGTTGTACTAGTAATAATCTCATCTTGGATAACTGATAACTTAGTGGGTTCATATTCAGCTAATCCCATCCATTGCTTAGCCATTAATATCTTATGACATCTCTCATCAATTTCTATTTGAGAAATTTTCTTCTGCTTAATAGCCTTCTTTATTTCCTCAATGGCTTTTGGAACATCTTGGGAAAAAAGCAAAACATCATTACCGGCAAGTAACGCTTTCAGATCAACTTCCCCTGGTCCATAAAACTGACTTACACCATTCATATTGAGAGCATCAGTAATGACTAAACCTGTAAAACCCATCTCTTCTTTTAGTAAACTATTAACTACCTTAGGAGATAATGAAACTGCCAAGTCTTTAGTATCATCTAAAGCAGGAATGTATAAATGAGCAACCATAATAGAACCTAAACCATCCTCAATTAGCATTCTATAAGGAAGCAGCTCTACTTCTTCTAGTCGATACTTTAACTGATTTATAGTAGGTAATGTCTTATGAGAGTCTGAATCTGTATCACCATGACCAGGAAAATGCTTGGCACAGGCCAAAACATTATTATCCTGCATACCCCTCATATAAGCTAACCCCATCCTGCCTACTTCAACAGGATCTTCTCCGAAGGAACGATTATTAATAATAGGGTTGTCGGGGTTTGAATTGACATCAATAACAGGGGCAAAATTAATATGTATCCCTAATAACTTACATTGACGCGCTACCTCCGCCCCCATCTCATAAATCAGATTGGTATCCTCAATAGCCCCAAGAGTCATTTGCCAAGGAAAACGCAAAGATGAATCTAATCTCATAGCAACACCCCACTCTGCATCAATAGCAATCATTAGAGGAATCTTTGATTTTGACTGATAAAAATTGGTAAGTTGTGCCTGTCTAACAGGGCCACCTTGAAGAAACATCAACCCTCCAATCTTATAGTGTTCTACTAAATTAGTAATATGCTGTTTATGATCTTGTCCCTTATTAGAATAAGCTGCCACTATAAAAAGTTGAGCAATTCTTTCATCTTCTGACAAAGTAGTCATGATACTATCTGCCCAAGTATGTGAATTACTTAAAAATACGGCTTTACTCTGCGCCAGGACATGCTGGCCACTGCCTAAAAATAGAATCATAAATAAGATGACCAAATGAATCCTTCTCATATCTGTAAAATTAGAAATTGTTATGCAATCAATAAAGAATTAACAAAAGTAATATCATGACTTATCAACTGAAATATTTAATACTTTTGCAGATATGAAAGCACCAAAAATCCCCTCTTTTTTTAAGACTCCAGAAATAAAACCATTTTCTTTTATCCCTAGATATTATAATGAACGGAAAGAAAGACAACAAGTGTCAAGAGTAGAAATTAAGAAAAATATCAAGTTTAACAAAAATCTTACTAGAAAGAAAGAAAAAGGTAGACATATGAAAATTATAATTCTGATTATTATTTTATCTTTGCTATTCTATAATTTTATCATTAATTAAGTCTACTTACATTGGATATCATTCAATTATTACCTGACCATGTTGCCAACCAGATTGCTGCAGGTGAGGTCATACAAAGACCAGCTTCAGCAGTAAAAGAGATGCTAGAGAATGCCTTAGATGCAGGCAGTACAGAAATTACGCTCTTTATAAAAGATGCTGGAAGAACACTTCTGCAAGTTGTAGATAATGGTTGCGGAATGAGCCAAAAAGATCTAGAGATGTGTTTTGAACGACATGCTACTTCAAAAATAAAAAGTGCCAATGATTTATTTAATATCCAAAGTATGGGCTTCAGAGGAGAAGCAATGGCATCAATTGCTGCAATAGCACATGTTGAAGTAAATTCTAAACTAACAGAGAACGAACTAGGCTCTCATTTAATCATTGAAGGCAGTAAAATAAAGACACATAAAGAGTGTGCTAGTGCTAATGGAACCTCAATTAAAGTAAAGAATCTTTTTTACAATGTCCCTGCCAGAAGAAATTTCTTGAAATCTGATCAGGTCGAGATGCGACATATAATGAAGGAATTTACACGTATCGCACTTGCAAACCCAAAAATAAAGATGCAAATTTCTCATAACAACAATGAGCTTACTCACCTGATTAGTTCTAATTTTAGACAAAGAATTGTAAATATTATCGGAGATAAAAGGAATGAAGCACTTGTTCCAATTGAAGAGGAAACAACTTTGGTGAAGGTTTCTGGTTTTGTTGGAAAGCCAGAATCAGCAAAAAGAACAAGAGGAGAACAATATTTTTTTGTAAATTCAAGATTTATAAAAAGTTATCAGCTACACCATGCCGTAAATAAAGCATTCGAAGAAGTTATACCTGACAACTATTTTCCATCCTACTTTATAAATCTTAAAATAGACCCAAAACTTATTGATGTAAATATTCATCCTACAAAAACAGAGATCAAATTTGAAGATGAGAAAGCTATCTACGCAATAATTAGAGCGACGGTAAAGCGATCATTAGGAGCTTATAATATTGCACCTTCATTAGATTTTTCTCAAGAAATAGCATTTGAAAATGACTTCTTAGAAAAAGAAATCAAGCAACCAAAGATTAAAGTAGATTCAACCTATAATCCATTTGAGACACAAAGCTATTATAACCTAGATCCGAAGGTAGAATTAATAGAAAAAGACTATGTACAGACTACTCTATCAGAAGATTTTGGGTCAGATCATAAAATGGGTACGTTAAGTCAAATTGGAAATTATTTCATACTAGTATCCAACCAAGACAGTCTTCTATTAATACACCAAAGAAGAGCCCACAAGCGTATTTTGTTTGAATACTTCAAAAGTATCCTGAGTAAACAAAAAGGACAATCCCAGCAATTACTTTTTCCAAAGAAAATAAACCTGAGCAAAAATGAATTAGAATCTATAAATAATATGAGACCAAACCTTAATGCATTAGGATTTGTCTTTGAAGATAGTGATAACTCTTTGCTATTCAAAGGAATACCTCCTGAATGCCAAGAAGACAACTTACAAACTGTTATTGAAGATCTAGTTGAAAAAACTAAAGAATCAGAAGAGCTAGAATTAAATAATAGAGAAAAAATAGCAAAAACATTAGCTGCATCACTTGCAATAAGTAAAATTAAGAAACTTGCAGATGAAGAAATGCGATCATTAAAACAAGAGCTTTTAAAATGCGAGACACCTAGTGTATGTCCAAGTGGAAAACGCACTATGATTAATTTAAGAACTACTGAATTAGAGAAATACTTTTAAAATGTACAGACCTACATCATTTAGTCAGCTTCCTGAAGTAGTAAAGAACTTACTTATCATAAATGGATTGTTCTTTTTAGGCACAATCTCATTAAATAATCTAGGAGTTGATCTAACACAGATACTTGCATTACATCAATTCCAATCTGCTAATTTTATGCCACATCAATTGATTACTCACTTCTTTATGCATGCAAATCTCACACATTTACTCTTGAATATGTTTGCACTCTGGATGTTTGGTAAAATTCTAGAGAATGTATGGGGTGGGAAAAGATTCTTAATCTATTATATGTTTACAGGACTGGGTGCTGCTGCACTACATCTAGCCTTTAGTCAATATCAAATCTCTGAATTGACAAATGATATGCCTGGAATCTTAGAATTAGCCAAAAAAGGATTATATAATCCAGGAAATGCTAATTCTCTAAAACTAACTCAATTAGTAGCTACCCCAACTGTAGGTGCTTCAGGTGCGGTATTTGGCATCCTATTAGCTTTCGGGATGTTATTCCCAAATACTTTACTCTACATCTATTTTGCGATTCCTGTAAAAGCAAAATACTTTGTCATAGTATATGGTCTAATAGAAATCTACTCTGGATTAAGTAACAATCCGGGTGATAATGTGGCTCACTTTGCACATCTAGGAGGGATGCTTTTTGGCTTTCTAATAATCAAATATTGGCAGAAGAATAACACCCAATTCTACTAATGACTAACATCTTAAATAATATAAAGAAAGATTTCAAATACGGAACAATCCTAAATAAACTCATTTACATAAATGCAGGAATATTTCTTGCAGTCAGTATATTAGATGTTTTCTCTTTTATGTTTCAATTTAATATCAGACCACTATTAAATAAATTCTATTTATCAGCAAATCTCAGCATCCTTATGAAACAGCCATGGTCATTTATCTCTTATATGTTTTTGCATAATGGATTTCTTCATCTACTCTTTAACATGATCTGGCTTCACTTTAGCGGCAGACTATTTCTGCAATATCTAAAACCAAAACAATTATTAAGCACCTACATAATAGGAGGGCTATTTGGAGGGATACTCTTTATCATCGCATATAATTATGTTCCTGTTTTCCAACCATTAGCTACAGGAGCTTCAGCAGTTGGCGCATCAGCATCAGTATTTGCTATTATGGTTGCTATAGCTACTTATACTCCAAATTATGCTGTACAGTTGCCTTTTATTGGATTCATAAAACTAAAATACTTAGCGATATTTATGGTTATTCTAGATATACTAAGTATTCCAAAAGGAAATGCAGGAGGTCATATAGCACATCTTGGTGGAGCCCTCTTTGGATATCTATATGTTAAGCAACTACAGAAAGGGAAAGATCTAAGCATAAATTTCTCTAATCTATTAGATAAATTTATTAGTCCATTAAAAACAAGAAGAAAGCCTAAGAAAGTATATAAAAGATCGGAATCAGACTATAAATTTAATGAAGAGAAAGCAAGTAGGCAAAAAGAAATCGATAATATACTAGAAAAAATTGCTAATTCAGGTTATGAGAGTCTAAGTAAAGAGGAGAAAGCCATTCTTTTTAGTGCAAGTAAAAAATAAATGAAAGGATTGTCACTAATAAATAAGCTGCTATATTTTCTGAACTCTATCAGTCTATTCCTACTTCTTGGATCTTATCTATCTCCTTATATAAGCCCCCTGCTTTTTTGGCCGATATCATTCATTGGTCTAATATTCCCAATCTTATATATTACTAATATCCTATTCCTAATCTACTGGTTAATTGGGCTTAAGAAGCCAATGTGGGCCAATATCATCATCCTATCAATAGGTATTGGAAATATTAGCAACTACTTAGGAACCTCACCAAATAATAACTCATCTAAAGAAAATATAAAAGTACTAACTTATAATGTACGTCTATTCAACAAGTATAATTGGCTAGAAGAAACCGATGTTAAAGAGAAAATATTTAATTTCTTCAAAACAGAGAATGCAGATATTCTTTGCATACAAGAGTTCTATACCCCTGATGAAATACCCAATTTTAGTTACCCTTATAAGCATATCGGAATGCATAATAGAAAAAGCCAATGGCATATGGCTATTTACAGCAATTACCCTCAAATCAAAAAAGAAACAGTAAATATAGAAGGAAAACAGATGAATAATACCTGTATCTATTCTGATATGATAATTAAAGAAGATACTATCAGAGTCTATAACATACATCTAGCAAGTAATTGGTTTAATAGCTCAGACTATTCTTTTATACAAAATCCTAAGAAGGAGAGACTCAGAGAAGGTCTACTAGGAATAACTAAACGAATGAAAAGTAGTTATAGAAAAAGAGCTCTAGAAGTAGCTGTAATTAAAGAGCATATGACAACGAGCCCATTCCCTCTAATAGTATGTGGAGACTTTAATGACACACCCCTATCCTATGCTTATAAGTCAATTAAAAGAGATCTAATAGATGCTTTTAGCTTCTCAGGGAAAGGCATTGGCAATTCATTTACTAAGATACCAGCACTCAGAATTGATTACATCTTACATGATGAAAGGTTTAGAAGTACTAACTATCAGAAATACAATCAGATCCTATCTGACCATTATGCTGTTAGCTGTGAGATTACTACTCCTTAATTAACAGAAACTCTAGGCGATTAGGATAGATACGCTCCACCTTTACCCCTACAGGTAAGTTATCATATTTTATCTGAGCTGTTTTTTGCTCTTCAGCCTCTGAGGCATCAATATATAATCTTAAAAAATTTGCATCTAAAAGTTGATGTTTATCTTTGGAAAACCTTAGTATAACACTTGCATTTCTAGGAAATAGCTTCATTGAATAGTCGTTCCTAAGATGACGAACCTCTACTTCTTTTGTAATAACCTCTTCAATAAAAGGTTCAACATCTATCTCCACTGCCACAAAATTCGTTTTACATTCCAAACCATTTGGCAGAATAAAAGCAACTTCATAAACTTGATTCTCATCGACTCCATCTAAATCTAATAGTTCAGTTGTAACATTACTGATCGAATCTAACAGACTCTGCTCACCATAAAGAACTACAGAGCTAGGAGTTAATCTTATATCATTAGCCAACCAAAATGTTTGCTTTAGATTAATATCTGCATTTAGTATAACCGGGACTTCTTTCTTAACTCTATTAGCAAAAGGAATAACTATCCTTTCAGGAGTTATAGTCATAATTTCTACTGAGGCATCCAAAATTTCTGCCACATCTTTTCTCTTAGAGTTCATAATCCAGAAAAGATTCTTTCCATTGGCTATCGGCTGGGAATTAGCCACATTATAATTTAAGACAAGCGGGCTGTAGTTAAATAACTGGAATGAAATAATAGAGATACCCGAAGCCTTTACACGCACATGGACATAATCAGCTGGACTAACAACCTCCAACAAGTCGACTGGGTAATTTATATATTTAATTGGCACTAAAAAAGTAGTCTCATGTATCTTTGATAGCATAGTCAAGAACCAGAATGAAAAGGAAATAAAGAAAAAAAAAGCATAAGTATTTAACTTTTTGTTTTTTCTCAAGGTATTCAGAGGGGTCCCAATTACTTTTCTAAAGCTAAAGAACATTATTTCTGCTCAATACTAGCTTCACCATTCATTGATACTGCTGATTTTTCTACTTTTAATACAGTACCACCATGTACCTCAATAATAAAAGTATCTTCTTTTATATCTATAATTTTTCCATGAATACCACCAATAGTAATTATCCTGTCTCCTTTCTTTAATGATAAACGATAGGCACGCTCTCTCTTTTGCTTTTTAACTTGAGGACGAATCATAAAAAAATACATTACGGCAAAGATCATGCCGAACATAATTAATGAACTCATACCTGTTCCTGCTGCTTGTAATAAAATCATAACTAATTATTTTTCAGAAACTAAAACTACTCCTTTTATTATTAATACTTTTATACTTGGTATTGCATTAGTGATCAAAGTTACTGTTTTATTCTGTTTCCCTGACCTTTTCCCACTATTAAAGGTGACTTTAATAATAGTGTCATCTCCTGCTGCAATCGGCCCTTCTGGCCACTCAGGAACTGTACAACCACAACTTCCTTTCACTGAACGAATGATAAGTGGTGCATTACCAATATTCTTTAATTTAAATTCTATGCTAATTGATTCATCTTGATTAATTTCTCCAAAATCAAAAGATTCTTTCTCAAGTGCAATTTCTGGCATTTCAACTTCATCAGCATCTTCATCAGCTGTTAATGGGCTTTGTACTAAATCGATAAGATCTTTTTGCTTATTACCATTAACACATGAAAATAGAAAAAAAACAGCAAGCCAAACATTTATTATGTTAATCTTCATCATTAAGACTATTTAAAATCAATCCTCTGCCTACTTTCTTAATCTTTCCTTCTCTCATGTAAGTCTTTACAAAATTATCTAGTAATCCATTAACAAATAATTTACTCTTTGAAGTACTATAATATTTTGCAATCTCGATGTATTCATTCATAGATACCTTTACAGGTAAGTTTGGCATTGATAAGATTTCCGAAAAAGACATTTTAAGAAAAAGCTGATCCATCTTTGCAATACGATCCAGCTCCCAGTTTTTAGCAAATCTTATAATAATTTTCTCATATTCAGCATTGTTATTTATTGTGTCCCTAAAGAGGCTTAAAGCAAACTCTCTGTCAGAAACATCCTTAAACACACCCTTAGGAATCATGCTCACATCATCTCTAATCTCGCCAAAAATAATAGTTGAGATAAATGGCAAGTCATCAATCCAATAAATGCTTCTTTCTTCAAAAATATGATGTACAAGTTTATTGTTAAGAATATAATCATTTAATAGTTCAATAATAAATTTCTTATCAAAATTAATGGATGTGTTGTTAGATTCTAAGTAATCAATATATAATTCTGATGTTCGAATTAAATTGAATAATTTACGTATAATATCATGATCATTATTTATCCATATACCTGAAAACTTTGACAATCTATCCATCAATACTTTATCATGACAGATACTTAGAACAACCTTATTATTAATAAACCTTGTATTTGGAGTTAAATCAAGAGAAGAAGGTAGATGTTTCTTTTTACCATCTTTATAAAATTCATCTGCATACTTTACAATCTCAATAAGCAATGAAATTATTACCAACTTTAATTCTACTACATCATCAAAATGCCTTAACATTGCTTGCTCTGAAGTAGATATCTGATTTGTTTTTGAAGAAAGATGAGAATACAGAGATTGCATCACTTTTATCCTAATATGCCTTCTGCTAAGCATCAGATATTAGATATTTTTCTATCGTTAATTCTTTGTTGTGCAATCTTTAATGCTGCATCATGTGTTGTAATATTCTCAAATTCTGATTTGTTTAGAATCTCTAAAGTAGTATTGTAGATTTCTCTTGTTTGATTAAGAGCATCTTCTCTATTATAGCCTTTAAGCTCTGAATACACATTTATAAGCCCCCCAGCATTAATCAAAAAATCAGGGGCATAACAAATTCCTTTATCAGCACATAGCTGTCCATCTCTTCCCTCATCAGCTAACTGATTATTTGCTGCGCCAGCAATTATTTCACATTTTAATCTGCTAATTGTATCTGGATTAACAGTGGCACCCAAAGCACAAGGAGCATAAATATCCATGTCTACATCAAATATTGAATCATCCATAACTATAGTCGCCCCAAACTCTTGAGCTAGATCATCTAATCTTTGCTCGTTTATATCATTAATAATAACATTTGCTCCTTCTTCAGTTAAATGTCTTACTAAATTCTTTCCAACATGACCAACTCCTTGAACTAATACAGTTCT
>CENF01038873.1_pt1 | contig 10448 bp, 9 predicted proteins | sample 361291 | NCBI WGS metagenome assembly CENF01 (sample SAMEA2619399, study PRJEB7988) | marine metagenome | isolation source: saline water (ENVO:00002010), including | reverse complement strand
AAATAATTTATATATTATATAATTAAATCTGGTTTTTACATTAAAATGTATAACTTAAAATTAACCAATGGTCATGAAAATAAAAGAGATGGAATACTTAATTTCCAATAAAATAATTAACTATGAAGATAGTGTTAAGGCAATGGAAAATAGAGTTGAGGATATAAGCTCTAAAAAAAAACCTGAATTACTTTGGTTTTTAGAACATCCTCCAATTTATACCGCTGGAACAAGTTCAATTGACTCAGATCTTTTAAAAAAAAATACTCTTCCTGTATATAGAACTTCAAGAGGCGGGGAGTACACTTATCATGGGCCAGGTCAAAGAATTATTTATATAATGCTGAATTTAAGAGAAAGAAATTACGATATAAGAAAATTTGTAAACACACTTGAAAGTTGGATAGTTCACTCGCTTGACGATATTGGAGTAAAATCTCAATTAATAAATGGAAAAGTTGGTGTTTGGATTAATAATAATGATCAGCCTGAAAAAAAAATAGCTTCTATCGGTCTAAGGGTTAGAAAAGGTATAACCTTTCATGGAATTAGTATTAATATAGATCCAAATTTAGATCATTTTGATGGCATTATCTCCTGCGGCAACAAGAGCAATGGCGTCACGAGTTTAAAAAAATTAGGGATAACTTTACCAACCAAAAAAATTGATGAAATACTTTTAAAAAACTTTGAGAAAGATTTTCGAATAAATACTATGTTTACTCAAATTCAATCATAACTTCGTCCGCTGCAAGACTATCACCCTCTTTGCAAAATATTTTTTTAACAATACCTGAGGTTTCTGAGCGAATAATATTTTCCATTTTCATTGCCTCTACCGTGCATAATTTATCACCATCCTCAACCTTATGACCTTCTTCAATATCAATAGAAACTACAAGACCAGGCATTGGGCACTTTATAATTTTTGCATCTTTTATAATGACTTTTTCAATCATGTGTGCAGATAGATCATGGGCAATTTTTGATCTTACATTAACAATTCCATTCAATCCAAAACCTTTAATTTCATAACCTTTTACACTTTTATTAATTTGTAGAGTTGAAAGGCTCTCATCAATTTTAATTTTAATTATTTTATCTTCTGGTCTCCAATCGGACTCTATAGAAATAACCTTATCATTATGCTCAATAATTGTATTTTTTAGAGTATTGTAAGCTTTAAATATAAAGATATTCTCACCCATTGAGGCAACTAAAGATTTTTCATTAAGACTAGAATTATTTTGGCTATCATAATATTGGGAATTATTTTCTTCCTTTATATATGCAAAAACAGCTGTTAAAGAAAACATTAAAGCATTTTCTTTATCAAGGACCTTAGAGGAGAAACCATCAGGATATTCCTCATCAATAAAACCTGTGTTTATCTCACCGTCTAAAAATTTTTTATTTTTAATAATTGAAGAAAGAAGGTTAAGATTATTTTGAATTCCAGAAATTTCGAAATTATTTAATGCCTCTTGCATTAAATTGCATGCATCAAGTCTTGTTTCACCATATGAACATAATTTAGAAATCATAGGGTCATAAAACATTGAAATCTCTCCGCCTTCAAAAACACCTGTATCATTCCTAATATTATCAATACCCAAAGGTGGTTTATAAGTTATCAACCTTCCGGTTGAGGGCATAAAATTTCTTTCAGGGTCTTCGGCATATATTCTTGATTCGATAGCCCAACCATCAAAACTTACATCATCTTGAGTTATATTTAATTTTTCACCTGCGGCAACTTTTATCATTTCTTCAACAAGATCAAAACCTGTAACAAGCTCAGTAACGGGATGCTCAACCTGTAGTCTAGTATTCATCTCAAGAAAATAAAAATTTCTATCTTGGTCAACAATAAATTCTACAGTACCAGCGCTTGAGTAACCGACTTTTTTTGCCAATTGAACGGCTTGATTACCCATTGAATTTCTTAATTCCTTGTCAACAAAAGGACTGGGTGATTCTTCAATTATTTTTTGATTTCTTCTTTGAATAGAACATTCTCTTTCACCTAAGTGAATAACATTGCCATGATTATCTGCAAGAATTTGTATTTCTATATGTCTTGGCTTAGTTATAAATTTTTCAATAAAAATTCTATCATCACCGAAACTTGATTTTGCCTCATTAATTGAAGAGGTAAAAGCGTCGGGAATATCTTTTTCAGTAAAGGCAATTCGCATTCCCTTTCCGCCTCCGCCAGCCGAGGCTTTAATCATTACTGGAAAACCAACTTCATTTGCTATTGAAACCGCTTCATCAATATCTTTTATAATACCTTGATGGCCCGGAACAGTATTTACTCCAGCCTCTATAGCAAATATTTTTGATTCAATCTTATCGCCCATTATTCTTATTGGTTCAGCAGATGGGCCAATAAATGTTATATCTTCCTTTTCCAATTTATTCATAAAAGTATGATTTTCAGATAAAAAGCCATATCCAGGATGAACGGCGTCTGCTCCAGTTTCCTTACAAGCTGAGATTATCTTATCTATCGATAAGTATGACTCTGATGATGCTGCTGGTCCTATATTAACTGACTCATCAGCTAATGATACATGAAGAGATCTTTTATCTGCATCTGAATAAACTGCAACTGTTGGAATTGATAATTTTTTACAAGTAGAAATAATTCTACAAGCAATTTCACCGCGATTTGCAATTAGTATTTTTTTAAACATTTAATTCTCATAAGGGTAAGTTGTCATGTTTTTTCCAAGGATTTGAAAGTTTTTTATTTCTAAGCATCTTGAGTGCTTTTCCAATTCTAGATCTAGAGTTTCTGGGCATAATCACATCATCAACATACCCTCTTTCAGCGGCAACAAATGGATTTAAAAATCTATCCTCATAAGCTTCGGTATGTTTGTTTATTTTTTCTTCATCTCCAATATCATTTCTATAAATAATCTCAACAGCCCCTTTAGCACCCATTACGGCAATTTCAGCACTTGGCCATGCATAGTTAATATCACCCCTCAAATGTTTTGGTGCCATAACACAATAAGCTCCACCGTAAGCCTTTCGCGTTATAATAGTTACCTTAGGAACGGTTGCTTCAGCATAGGCATAAAGAAGCTTTGCACCATTTTTAATAAGCCCCCCATACTCTTGGTCTGTACCAGGCAAAAAACCAGGAACATCGACAAAAGTTACTAAAGGGATAGAAAATGCATCACAAAATCTTACAAATCTTGCAGCTTTTCTGCTTGCATCAGAATCTAATACACCAGCTAAATGAAGGGGCTGATTACCAACTAAGCCAACGGTATGACCATCAAATCTACCAAATCCAGTAACAATATTTTGAGCAAATTTCTCCTGTATTTCAAAAAACTTACCCTCATCTGTAACTTTAAAAATTAATTCCTTTATATCATAAGGTGTATTGGAGTTATCAGGAACAAGTGTATCTAAACTTATTTCAGAACGACTTATAGGATCACTAGTATCCCTTATAGGCGATTTTTCTATATTACTTGATGGAAGAAAACCTATTAATTCCCTCATTTGCTCCATCATTTCCAAGTCATTCTCATAGGCGCCATCTGCCACGGAAGATACTGAGGTATGTATTTCGGCGCCACCTAGCTGCTCAGCAGTAACCTCTTCATTAGTAACTGTTTTGACTACATCAGGGCCTGTAACAAACATATAAGATGTATCTCTTACCATAAAAACAAAGTCAGTTAATGCTGGAGAATAAACATCCCCCCCCGCACAAGGTCCCATAATAATAGAAATTTGAGGAATTACTCCAGATGCTAAAACATTTCTTTGAAAAACCTCTGCATAACCTCCTAGGGAATCAATTCCTTCTTGTATTCTTGCACCTCCAGCATCAAGAACACCGATGAGAGGTGAATTATTTTTTAAAGCCATATCTTGAATTTTATTTATTTTCTTTGAATGTGCTAAAGATAAAGAACCTCCAAAAACAGTAAAATCTTTAACATAAATGAAGACGGTTCTACCGTTTATAAGGCCTGATCCAATAACAACACCATCACCAGGAATTTTCTGATCTTGCATACCAAATTCATGAGAGTCATGCTCAACGAACATATCATATTCCTCAAACGAACCTTCATCCAAAAGAATCTGGATTCTCTCTCTTGCGGTAAGCTTTCCCTTAGAATGTTGCGAATCAATTCTTTTTTGACCACCACCAAGTTTTGCATTTTCTCGCCTTAACTCAAGCTCTTTAATTATATCATCCATTAAAAACCTCTTAATCCCTAATTTTAAAAACCCTCAATATTTGGACTTAATGGTAAATTATATTTTTTCCAAGTTTCTTCCATATGTTTTGGTAAAGAAGCTTCGAAATGTAATATGTCTCCATTAACATTCATAAAGTCAACACTTTGGCTGTGAAGGTGTAATTTTTTAAACATTAAACCTTCTTTTGTATGTCGACCATATTTTTTATCTCCAACAATTGGAAAGGACGACATTGATGCATGTTGTCGTATTTGATGAGTCCTCCCAGTGACAGGTCGAAAAGCAATCCAAGAAATTTTATTGTTTAAATTCAATATTTTATAGTACCTAGTTAAAGCATCTATATTATCATTATTCTCCCCCACCTTAATATCAAAATTAATATCACCTTTATTTATCGCAGGAGATCCATCGGTTATAGCCCAATAAGTTTTATTAACTTTTCTTTCTTTAAATAAACTTGAAAGGTGAACGGCCATTTTTCTTGTCAAAGCAACAACAAGAACACCAGAGGTTTCCTTATCAAGTCTATGAACTAACCTTGGACTGAAATCTGAATTAAAAAAAGCAGACTGTAAATAGCCATCAATATGACTTTCTATACCTGTTCCACCCTGAACAGCCAATCCAAAAGGTTTATTAAGAATTAAAATTTCATTATTTTGAAAAATTGTTATTTTTTTAATAAAGTTGGCTGCCCCAGGAATCCGAGCATTATTAATTGAGCTTGTAGTTAGTTCGTCTAGAAAATCAGGTAAAGTTAAAATATCCCCTTCATTTAATCTAAAATTGGATTTAACTTTTTTGCCGTTTACCCTTATTATCCCCTTACGAAGTAACTTCTCTAAATTATTGTGACTAATTTTTGAAAAAAAATGACTAATCCATCTATCAAGCCTAGCTCCAAAGAAGTCTTCATCTATATTATGCTCTCTAAGATCCGTCATGGGCTAATAAACCTTGAAAGAATAAATCCAAGGTAAAGAGAAAAAATAGATAAAAAAACCGAAATAGAAATATATAAAAATAAGTTCTGATATTCTTTCTCAATAAACATATTAATTGAATCTAATGAAAAAGCCGAAAACGTTGTAAAACCTCCTAAAATACCGGTCATAAAAAATAATTTATAGAATTCAGAGGAATTATTTGAGGTAAAATAAAAAATAACCCCCATAACAAATGAGCCTAAAATATTTACAAATAGAGTTGCCAATGGAATCGGTAGACCAAGAATACTTCCAAAAATTAAGTTGAAAGAATAACGAGCCAGAGCACCGATAAAACCACCAAAACCTACATATATAAACGACACTTAAATTTTTCTCCAAATTTGTTCAATAGTATGAAAAGATAACTAGTATTATATATTAAAATTAAATCGTTACTAATAAGATTATGAAATCAAAATTAATTAATATTACATGGCTTGAATATAAAGGAGAAATCAAGAAAAAACCTTATGATAATATCCATTATAAAATAGCACATTGTAATTCAATCGGAATTGAAGAATATAAAAAAATATATCATAACGTTGGAAGAAATCATGGTTGGTTTGGTAGGAGTAACATGAGCAACCAAGATCTAGAGAAAATAATATTTAATAAGAAAGTCGAAATATATTTAATGAAGGAAGGTACTGAAAATATTGGATTTTTTGAAATTGATTACACAAATGATTACATAAAAGACAAAGAATTAAGAATAGTTCACTTTGGGTTAATAGAAGGTTATATTGGAAAAGGTTTAGGGATAAAATTAATGGATGCAGCTATTACAAGAGCTTATAACCTTAACATTAAAAAAGTTATTCTTCAGACAAATTCTTTAGATCACAAAAGAGCTCTTCCTTTTTATAAAGAGTATGGTTTTAAAGTCTTTGCACAAGAAACTAAAAATTTAATTTATGCGGTTAACTAAATGATAAAAAAAATAATAGCTTTTGTCATTTTAATTTCATCAATGAGTAATTATTCATTAGCCCAAAAGGATACTTTGTATTTATCTGTAGCTTCTAGCTTGTATAATGTTAGCAAATCATTAACCGAGGAATGGAAAAGGAAAAATAATACAGATGTAGTTATAATTACAGGACCTACATCTTTGATCGCTAGACAAATTTATAATGGTCAAACCTCAGATATTATTATATCTGCAAATAGAGATTGGTTATTATGGATGAATAATAAAGAACTTATTAATATTGAAGAAGCTAGTTTAATTGCAAAAAACTCATTAATTTTTTCAAGTGGGATAAATAAAGGGTTTTATGTTGATATAAATTCTAAAAATTTTAAAGAAGATTTTATAAATCAATTATCCTCATCTATGTTTCCAATTCCCCATCCATCGACGGTCCCACTTGGTATATATGCAAAAGAAGCACTTAAATCTATGGAGCTTTGGAGTTTACTGGAAGGCAAATTAGTATATACGGCTTCATCACAATCAAATTTAAAATTTATATCCAACGGAGATGCTTTGGTTGGAATAAGTTATTTATCAGATGCTGTCTCATCTCCCAATATTTTAATAGTTGCTAAAATCGATGAAAAAATATTTCGTTACGAAAAGCCAACATATTGGGCAGCAAAAATTAATAGAAATAAAAATAATAATGATTATGGATTTATTAATTGGTTAAAATCTAAAGAAGCTCAAAGAATAATTAAAAATTATGGCTTTGAAACCATAAATTAAATCGAGGTTAAGTTGACTGATTTTGAAATAAATGCCCTTTTTTTAAGTTTAAAAATAGGAATGCTATCAACATTATTAATTATAATACCGGGAATTTTTATGAGCTGGATTCTTGCTAAAAAGAACTTTCTAGGAAAAACAATTATTGATTCCTTCATTCATTTACCCCTTGTAATTCCGCCAATAGGTATTGGTTACATACTTCTAATAATGTTTGGAAAAAATAGTTTTTTAGGAAACTTTCTTTTTCAAAATTTTAATATAAATTTATCTTTTTCTTGGGTTGGTGCTGCTTTAGCATGCTCTATCATGTCCTTTCCTTTAATGGTTAGGCCAATTAGAGTCTTGATGGAGGCGCAAGATAAAAAAATTGATGACGCTGCAAGAATATTAGGGGCATCAGAATTTAAAATCTTTTTATCTATTACGCTTCCTTTAGCTTACCCAGGTATATTAGCTGGATTAGTTTTATCTTTTGCACGATCTATAGGCGAATTTGGTGCAACAATTGCTTTTGTTGGAAATATTCCAGGAGAAACTCAAACACTTCCATTGGCGTTATGGACTTTGATCGAAACATCCAATAGTAATAATGAAATTATTCGATTAGGATTAATATCCGTTTGTCTATCATTGTTGGCCTTATTAATTGCAACAAATATTGAAAAAAAATTTTTAGACAAATTAAAAAATGGAAAAATAAATTAAACATAAATTATAAATAAATATTGTTTAGTTGTTTAATGCTTTATTTATGAATTACCTTAAGTTTTATAAAAATGGAGAGAGCCTTTGTTTAAAGTTTTTTTAAAAATATTCTTATTTTTATTTGTTTTAATAATAATTAATCCAACTCCTTCTATTTTATATGCAAATGAAGAAAAGATTTTAAAAAGAGGTAATGGAGCAGAGCCTGATACCTTAGATCCCCATCTTGCTACCGGGGCATGGGAAGGAAATATAATTAACGATTTATTTATAGGGCTTTATACAAAAGATATAGATGGAAATCCCATTGGAGGCTCATCAATAGATTACTCTAAAACTGAAGATGGTTTAAAATATACCTTTATATTGCGAGATAATCATTTTTGGTCGGATGGTGTAAAGGTTACAGCAAATGACTATGTTTCAGGCTTTAAAAGAGTTTTAAACCCTAAAACAGCCTCACAATATGCATCCTTGCTATACATGATTAAAAATGCTCAGGAAATTAATAATGGAACCAAGCCTATTGAGATGCTTGGGGTAAGAGCGATTGGTGATTATAAATTAGAAATTGAATTAAAATATCCAACCCCCTACCTTTTAGAGCTACTTACTCATTATACCACCTACCCCATTCCTAGTCATGTTTTGAAAATACACGGAAAAGATTGGATAAAACCAAAAAATATACAAACAAATGGACCATACACACTTCTTAGTTGGAGAGCACATGACAGCATTAGGTTAAAAAGAAATACTTTTTTTTATGATGATAGCAATGTTTGGTTTGATGAGGTTATATATTACCCAACAGAAGATAATGAGGCAGCCTTAAGAAGATTTAGAGCCGGAGAACTTGATATAAATAGTGGCTACCCTGAAAACAAATCATCTTGGCTGAAAAAAAATATGCCTGAGAATATAAGACACGATAATATTCTCGTTGTCACATATCTAATATTTAACTGTCAATCAGAGCCATTCACAGATAAATTAATTCGCAGGGCTGTTTCTTTATCGATTGATAGGGATATTATAGTTAATAAAATAAGAAATTTTAATGAAACTATCGCCTGGTCTCTAGTCCCAAAGGGTATAATGAATTATGAATATTCAGGTCTTATTGAAGAAAAAAATCTTACCCAAGAAGAAAGATATATTAAAGCAAAAAAAATCCTCGAATCTAAAGGTTATTCGAAAAATAACCCTTTAAAGTTTACCCTTAAGTATAGAAATGGTGGTGACCAAAAAAAACATATGGTTGCGATACAATCTATGCTTAGTAAAGCTAATATAGAAGTTTCTCTTGAGGCGTCAGAACCAAAAGTCTTATATAATTATTTACGAACAGGTGATTTTCAAGTAGGTGATGCCGGGTGGATTGCTGATTTTAATGATGCTTCGAATTTCTTATTTCTCTTTGAATCTTCATCAGGCCCCCTCAATTATGGGAAATATAAAAACCCAAATTTTGATTTACTAATGACAAATGCTCAGAATGAAATAGATACCACCAAAAGAGCTGCTATTTTAAAAAATGCAGAAAAAATATTAATGGAAGATATGCCATTAGCTCCAATATTGTTTGGAATAAGCAGATCTCTTGTTAGAGAAAATATCTCCGGGTGGAGAGAAAACTCATCTTCATTTCATGGAACAAGATATCTTAAAAGAGAGTGACTTCCTAAAAAAGTAGGAAGCCACATTTCTTTATTTTAAAATTTTGAAGATGCCCTAACATACCATTGCTGAGAGCCCCAAGTCCTATAAGAAGGATCAAAATCATTAGCAAAGCTATCTGAGAAAAATGGAGGGTCTTCATCTAATAAGTTATCAACACCTACTGTTAATCTAGTATTATACTGATCAAAATTATATGAAACCTGACCATCTAAATACCAAGTCGCTGATAGTTTTGTAACATCATCACCAGAAGTAGAGCCTCCTCCACTCAATGTTTTAGGAAAAGCAGAATATATTCCATCTACTTCTCCATGATATTGAGCAGATAAAGAGGCGCTAAGCGAGTCTTTAGACCAAATTACACCAAAGTTTCCTTTAACCTCTTTATATTGCGATCTACCACTTCCGCTTACATATCCGGCGCGATGCTCAACAGAGCCATCTGCACGAGTAACATCAAATGTATCTAAAAAAGCTAACTCACTTGATACTATCCATGATCCATAATCATCGTTCCACTCATATATAACTGAGATTTCAGCACCTGAGGTCTCAACTTGACCAATATTATTAGAAAGATCTCTTAAATCAGAAATTAAACCTGATGTGTTTCTATCAATTAAACCGCAATACCTAGAGTTATTTTCTTTATAACAACCATCAAGCAGGAGTTGTGCACCTATTGTTGAAATAGTATTTGTTATTTCAACCTCGTAGTAATCTGCATAAATTGACAGACCTTCAACTGGTTTAATAATAACACCAAAGTTAATTCCTTCAGATTCTTCAGGTTGAATATCTGGATTACCGCCTGTGGTTATTCTAATTTGAGTATTAGGTTGTGTAAATCCAGCTGGAACACCTTCAGTAGAACATTGTCCCAATTGTGAACCATCTGCATTACCAGTAAAATTATCCGATAAAGCATCACACGGATCCTGAAGATCAGGATAGCTGTCCAATTGACCACCATAAAGTGTTCCAATTCCAGGTGCTCTAAAACCTTCAGCAAATGTTGCTCTAAATGTAACAAGCTCATTTGGCGACCATGTAACACCATACTTAGCATTAGTTGTTGTTCCAAAGGTTGAGTAATCAGAATGACGAACAGC
>CENF01061770.1_pt1 | contig 10475 bp, 6 predicted proteins | sample 361291 | NCBI WGS metagenome assembly CENF01 (sample SAMEA2619399, study PRJEB7988) | marine metagenome | isolation source: saline water (ENVO:00002010), including | reverse complement strand
ATTTTGAATATTATAGATTTAATTTAAATAGATTAATGAGCTCTTTTATAGAAGCTATTGAATCTGAACCAAATAAATCAGAATTAATTTTACACTATATTTTTGATTACTATCATATTTTAATAATCTACTTAACCATTCTTTTTGTTTGGATTTTTTTATATAAAATCATAAAACATAAAGATCAAATTTCTTTTAGAAGCAAAAATTACTATTTAAGTTCTCTTTTTATCTTTTTATTAACTGCAGGATTTTGTGTTATGGGTGCAAGAGGTGGTGATTTCAAAAAAAGCACAAGACCAATAACAATTATTGATGCCATGGATAATGTAAATAATCCTCAACATGCCGATATAATTCTTAATACACCTTTTACTATTCTTAAAACTCTTTTTAAAAAACCATTTAAGCTTATTAATAAATTTAATCCTGATGAAATTTTAAAAGAATTAAATTCAATAAAACAATATAATAGAGAATTAAAAAATAATTCTCCAAACGTTATAATTTTTATTCTTGAAAGTATGGGCAGAGAATATTGGGGATCTATGAATAAAGAAATTAATATTGAAAATTTTAGAGGATATACCCCCTTTTTAGATTCTTTAGCAGAACACAGTTTAGTTTTTTCAAATGCATTTGCTACAAGTAGGAAATCAATTCATGCAATGCCTTCAATTTTAGCTGGTATTCCTTCTTTTGAGATTTCATATACTTCAACTCCATATTCAAAACAAAAAATTGAATCCATTATTTCTATTGCTAATTCTATGGATTATAATACTTCATTTTTTCATGGAGCTTCAAATGGATCTATGGGATTTCTTGGATTTTCAAACACTTTAGGATTTAAAAATTATTACGGAAGAAATGAATTTAATAATGATAATGAATATGATGGGTATTGGGGAATATGGGATGAACCCTTTCTAAAATTCACAAAGGAAACTCTTGACAATAAAAAACAACCATTTCTAGCTACTGTATTTACTATTACTTCTCATGAACCTTATGTAATACCAAAAAAATATGACAATAAATTTAACCAAGGAATAATTCCAATGCATAAATGTGTTTTATATACTGATTTTTCAATTAGAAAATTTTTTGATGAATCAAAAAATTCAGATTGGTTTAAAAATACCGTTTTTCTTTTTACAGCTGATCACAGTAACCAATCATATTATCCATATTATCAGAAAACTATAAATCGATTTGCAAATCCTATTATGATCTATATTCCTAATAGTGAATTAAAAGGGGAAATAAATTCCCTAGCCTCACACATGGATATATATCCAACTATTGTTGATTTGATTGGGTATAAAAAACCCTTTAGAAGTTGGGGTAAAAGTTTAATTACTCAGGATAATTTAAAATCAATGGTTGTAAATTATCTAGGAGGTGGCAGTTATTTTATAATGAATGATAGTTTAATTTCTGTTCACAATGGAGATAAAGCCATAGGGTTTTATGATATTCACGATAAAAATTTTAAAAATAATTTAATTCATAAAAGAAATAATAAAATGAATGATTTAGAAAGAAAAGGATCAATGTTTCTTCAGGATTACTTCAATAGAATAATAAAAGGTGAAATGAATTATTAATAATGAGAAAAAGTAAAATATTTTTTATAGTTAATGCCCTAAATTCAAAAAAGAATAAAAAACTAAAAAAATTAATCCAAACGAAATTTTCATCTGATAAATATGATGTAAATATTTTTATTTCTGAATACAAAGGTCATTCTATTAAATTAGCTAAAAGAGCTGTTCAAAACAAAGCCAATATATTAGTTGCATGTGGAGGAGACGGAACAATAAATGAAGTAGGTCAAAGCCTTGTTAAAACACCTGTTTCCCTTGGGATAATCCCACTTGGTTCTGGAAATGGTTTTGCTCGTCATTTTAATATCCCAAGAAATCTAAATAATGCGCTTGATATAATCTCTAAAAATTTTTCAACTACAATAGATGTAGGAAAAATAAATAAAAAATTTTTTTTCAGTAATTTTGGATTAGGTATTGAAGCGAGATTTATTCAAGAATACTCAAAGAATAAAATAAGGGGTCTTATAGGTTATATTATAAGTTTTTTGAAAATAATCTCTACATATAAAAAACAAAAAATAGAGATTGAATTTAATAATATTAAAAAAAGTATATTTCCTTTTTTATTTCTAATCTCCAATACAAGCGAACAAGGATATAATTTTTCAATCACACCAAAATCTAAAGCTAATAATGGTAAGCTTGATCTTGTATATACTGAAAATCATTCTCTTTTAGTTCTTTTTTACAATTTAATTGTTAGTTTTTTTTTTAGAATCAAATCCTTTCAAATTTTAAAATATTCTGAACTAAATAAAATAAAAATTATTAAAAAAGATAAAACTCCTTTCTGTTTACAAATAGACGGAGAAATGCTTAATATAAATCAAAAAGATTTTTATTTAGAATTGGTTCCTAAATCATTAAAAGTTATTATTCCTGAATAAAAATCACCTATTTTAATAATAAACTATAATTTCCAGCAACTTCTATACAAGAGCTTGAACCAATATCATCTATAATTGATTTATTATTCTTTTTATCAATTAAAACTAAATTTATTTTTGAATTCATACTTTCTTCTATCCTAGAATCCATAAAACCTTGAATTGGAGCTGCCAACTTAGTTGATTTTGATCTAATAGCTTTAGCAATCAATTTATATTTATTATTATCCATTTCAATTAAAACCTCTTCTTTATTTATAGAGCACTTTTTAAGATTTGAAAAATTATAAGTAGTAAATTCAATTAACTCTGAATTAACCCATACACCAGCAATAAAACCAATGAAAGAAAAGCCTTTCATTGGAATTTTTGCAACAGAAAGTTTAAAAGAAATCTTACTTTTACTAAAATGATTTGATTGCATCCAAACGTATCCTAAAGGAAAGGAATGTCCCCAATCCTTTTCAATATAACCTCTTCCACTATCAAAGTTTATTTTTTTCTTATTTATAGTTAACTCTCCATAAATAGAATGATTCATACTTAATATTCCATGATAACACTCCATAAATGGCAAAAAAGAAAAAGGACCCATAATTCCTGGAGAAAAAAATGATTTTGACCATGGCACAATATCTCTGAAAATTAATTTCCCTTTTATATCAGGAAGATTTAATTCAATTGAATTTAACTTAAATCTATTATTTCCAATTTTTATATCATGAACTATGGGATTAGGTTTAAATTCATCAAAAGAAAATTTGATATAATTAGACTTTAATTTTTTACCATCTAAAATTTGTATAAAAGCTTGTTTTAGACCATTTTCATCCATCGCAATACCAGGGATTAAAGCAAATGCATAATCTTGATCCTTAGATACTATTTTATAATACCATCCCTCAAAAAATTTATTTTTTTTCCCCCAACCATGATACAGTTCAGGATTCCAAACAGCTTTTAGTCTATTGAAAATCAACTTTTCTTTTAATTAAATTATTATTATTGACAATAATTTATTGATTTATTTGTTTTAATATTGAAAAGTAATAAATTATTTACAATGAAACCATCAAACGAAAAGTCAACAAATTCTGGTGATAATATAAGTGCAGGGAATGGAAAATGGACATTTTCAGGTGAAATGGTAAATCATTTTGAAGAACATGTGAAGAAATCTGTTCCTATTTATAGCGAGGGACAAGAATTAATAAAAAATTTAAGCGAATACTTTATAAAAAATGATTCTATAATCTATGATATAGGATGTTCAACTGGAAAATTACTTATTGATTTAGTTAACCAAAATAAACATAAAAAAAACTCAAAATATATTGGAATTGACGTCGAAAGTGATATGATAAAATTTGCAAAAAAGAAACAAAAAAACTTATCAATTAAAACAACAAAGCTAAATTTTATAAATGAAGATATTGTTACTTATGATTTTGAAAAGGCTGACCTAATTGTATCCTATTTTACTATACAATTTATTCATCCAAAACATAGACAAGAACTAATTAATAAAATTTTTGAATCATTAAATTGGGGTGGAGCATTAATTTTATTTGAAAAAGTAAGATATAATGATGCCAGGTTTCAAGATATGATTACTACACTTTATAATGATTATAAGTTAGAAATGGGATATACTCATGAAGAGATCCTTAATAAAACAAGAAGTCTAAAAGGTATTTTAGAACCTTTTTCCTCTAATGCTAATATTCAAATGTTGGAAAGAGCTGGTTTTAAAGATACATGCACTATAATGAAAAAACTTTGCTTTGAAGGATTTCTAGCTATAAAATAATTTATACTTTATAAGTTTTATTTCTTTGTTCTCTTTTTTTAAAAAACCTTGTTATCAAATATATACTTGACAGAAAAACAAGAGTTGAATAATAATAAACTAAATCTGGCTGAAGATCTCCTTTAATCTTAAAATTATTATAAGCAAATAATAATGTAGCTCCAACAGTCCAAACAAAAGTTGTGTTATATTCCTTATATATTATTTTTTTCAACTTAAATTCATTTTCACTAAACGTTTTACTTAACCCTCTTATTTTTGGAATCCATCTATTAACCTTATTACAATAATCTTTATAACCTTCTTTAAACTTTGATTTCAAAAAATCTTCCTCAGCAATAATTATACTTTGATAGATAAAAATAAATAAGGGTATTAATATCAAAACAGATAATAATGAATTAGAAAAAATACTTAAACCAATAATCATTAAAATATTTCCAACATACATTGGGTTTCTACAGTGAGAAAATAAACCATCAGTAACCAATCCTTCAGCATAAATTCTTCTTTTTCTACCCCCTCTAATAACATATACTAAGCCAATTGTAACCATTCTTATTAATTGCCCTACTATAGTAATAGAAATACCTATAATAGCAATAATTTTATAGTCAATTACTAATTGAGAAGAAGGAATAAATAGAAATAAATAAAAAATTGGGAAAATGAAATTCCTGGTCCTAAAAAATAAATTTCCTATTTTAACCATATCGTTTTTAATGAAGTCCAATTTATACCTTTTAATAAAAAGTAAAAAGTAATTTTATATTAATTTATCAATAGTTGAAAATGAAACATCATTTAATATTAGTTTTATTGTTTTTTAATTTAATATCATGTGATTCATCTAATGATAAATTAAAAAACAATGTAATATCTTCTGGTCACCCATTAGCTTCATTAGCAGGAAAAGAAATGTTCGAAAAAGGAGGTAACGCTGCTGATGCTGCTGTTGCAGCTGCATTTGCATTATCTGTTGTTGAGCCAAGCATGAGTGGTTTAGGAGGAAGACTTCAAGCAATTTATAGAAATAAAGATGGTTTTATTGGAGGAGTTGATGCCTCAACAGAAGTTCCTTTAAATTATAATAAAAAGGTAGACCACAAAAATTATGGTTACAAAACTATTGGTATCCCTGGTGTCGTAGCAGGATTAATAAAACTTCATAAAGAACAAGGTTCTTTACCTTTAGAAACTATTATGAGTCCATCTATAAAATATGCAGAGGAAGGTTTCAAAATTTTACCAGGAGAATCATTAAGGCAAAAATTAGAAATAAAAAAATTACTAGAATTTGAGGGTACAAAATTTCATTTTTTAAAAAATGATCTAAAAAATTATAATCCAGGAGAAGTTTTTATTCAAAAAGATTTAGCGATTTTATTAAAAAGAATATCCAAAAAAGGACACAAAGGATTTTATGAAGGTGAAACTGCAAAATTAATTGTTGATGATATAAATAAAAACGGTGGATATCTATCTAAAAAAGACTTAAAAAATTACAAAGCTCTAGATTCAAAAATTTTAACAGGAAAATTTAATAAATACAAGGTGTTTTCTTTATTTCTTCCCTCCTACGGAGCTTTAACGATTCAAATTTTACAAATAATGGATCAGTTTAAAAATTTAAATAATGAAGAAAAACGGTCTGTTTTAATAGGTAAAACAACAAAACTATCATATAGTTATAGACACCTTCAAGAAAATAAAGATTCTTTATTTAGGATACTTTCTTATGAAAAAGCTGAAAATGATGCATTAATGTTAATTAATAATAATTATTTCATAGAAGAAAAGACTGAAATCTCTGAAATTTCAGCTGAAAAAATTGGGCATACGACTCACCTTACCACAGCAGATAGATATGGAAATGTTGTATCACTAACTCAGACTATTGGCCCTAGTATGGGGTCAAAAGTTGTAACTAAAGGTTTAGGGTTTTTATATGCGGTGACTTCTGGAGGTTATCTTGGTATGTATGAACCAGGAAAAAGAGTTCATTCTTTTATCTCACCTACTTTAATAGGAAATAATGAAAAAATAATTCTTGCTCTTGGAGGAGCTGGGGGAAATAAAATTGTTACTGCTATTTCACAAGTTGCATCAAGATATTTTCAACAAAACAAAAGTCTAAAAGATGCTTTATTTTACCCTAGATTTTACCCTGACAATGATACTTTACTAATAGAAGACCATTTAGAATTAAAGAATTTAAGTTTAAAAACAAACTCAAAAAATTTGAATTTTAAATTCATTAATGAAAAAGCCCGTTTTGGAAGAATTCATGCAGTAGCAATGGATACAATTAATAATTTATGGATTGGTGAAGCTGATCCAGACTGGGAAGGAACTGTAGAAATTATAAAAAACTAATTTTAAACTTATTACCATACTAAAATTTTATTGGTATATAAGTAACAAATATTGATTAAATTATGAATAATAAAATAAAAGCATCTGGCATATTTTTTTAAAAAACATCTAAAATATATGACCTACTTTTTTATAACATTTTAAATTTTTAATTTTTAATATCCAGCAGCATTACCATCTTTTCTTGATTCAGAAGCACCATAGAAAACTTTATTTTTATGATCAAATTTAATTGCTTGATAACCTCCAAATGAACCTATATCATAACCAACTTTATGTCCATATTTAAGAAGTTTTCTTATTGATCCATAATCAAATCCTGATTCTAAAAATACTTTTCCCCCATCCAACATTTTTCCACCAGTAGGTTGTAAATCAGAGCTATGTCTTATCCTAGGAGCATCTCCAGCTTCTTGAAGGTTCATATCAAAATCAATTAAATTAATTACTATCTGAGCATGACCTTGTGGTTGCATAGATCCTCCCATTAAACCAAAACTCACCCAAGGTTTGTTATTTTTTGTTATAAAAGCTGGTATAATTGTATGAAAAGGTCTTTTATTAGGTTGATAAACATTATAATGACCTTCTTCTAATGAAAATAATTCTCCCCTATCTTGAAGCATAAATCCTAATTTAGGCGGAACCATGCCAGATCCCATACCTCTGTAATTACTTTGAATAAGTGAAATCATATTTCCTTGATTGTCAGCAACAGTTAAATATATTGTGTCTCCATTTTCAATATCTGCTGATTTTACTTTATTTGCTGCTTTTTTTGAATTTATTTCTTTTCTTCTTTTAGTTGCATAATCTTTAGAGATTAAATATGAAACTGGTATTTCATTAAAATCCATATCTGCATAATATTTTGCTCTATCAGCAAATGCTATTTTCTTTGCCTCTATAAAATGATGAATGTACTTAGCAGATCCAAAGCCCATACTTTTTATATCAAAACCTTCCATTATATTTAATATTTGAAGTGCAGCTATACCTTGACCATTAGGAGGTAATTCCCAAACATCATAACCTCTATAATTTGTTGAAACAGGCTCTACCCAATTTGATTTATGTCTTTTCAAATCATTCTCAGACAAAAATCCACCTTGATTTTTAATAAACTTAGCTATAGACTTTGCAATAGACCCACTGTAAAAACCTTTTCTTCCTTTACTGGCTATTTCTTTTAATGTTGAAGCTAAATAAGGGTTTTTAAAAATCTCGCCCTTTTTTGGAGTCTGTCCATTTATCATATAGGTAGATGCAAAATTTGGATAATCTTTAAATCTTTTTGAAGATAAATTCATATAATAAGCAACTAATTCAGTCATAGGAAATCCATTTTCCGCATATTCTATTGTTGGCTTTAAAATCTCATTCATATTTAAATTCCCAAACTTTTCATGAAGAGCAAACCATCCATCTACGCAACCAGGAACAGAAACGGGAAGAGGACCATAAGCAGGAATAGTTTTATAATTGTTTTCTTTGAAATATTGTAATGTTAGACTTTTTGGGGATCTTCCACTGGCATTTAATCCATAAAGTTTATTTTCTTTCGCACTCCAGACAATTGCAAATAAATCTCCCCCTATGCCGTTACCTGTTGGCTCCATAAGTCCTAATGCTGCATTTGCTGCTATAGCGGCATCAATTGCATTTCCACCTTTTTTTAAAATATCAAGTCCTATTTGTGAAGCTAGAGGATGACTTGTAGCTACCATTCCGTTTTGAGCTATAACTTCTGACCTGGTTGAAAATAATTCACCAGTTATCCTGTCTTGAGAAAAACTAATAGAAAATATAATAAAGAAAAGGCCAAATAATATAATTCGATAATAACTTCTGTTCATAAATAATAAATTAATTTTTTAAATATTTCTCAAGCCATTGATCTTGTTCCCAAAGTAGATGAAGAATAGTTTCTTTAGCACGATACCCATGACTTTCTTTAGGGAACATAACTAATCTGACAGTAGCACCGAGACCTTTTAAAGCATTAAAATATCTTTTACTTTGCATTGGATAAGTACCAGAATTATTGTCTGCCTCACCATGAATTAACAAAAGAGGTGTTTTCATTTTATCAGCATGCATAAATGGAGACATACTGTAATAAACCTCAGGAGCCTCCCAATATGTTCTTTCCTCGCTTTGAAAGCCGAAAGGAGTTAAAGTTCTGTTATATGCTCCACTTCTTGCTATTCCAGCAGAAAATAAATTGGAATGACTTAATAAGTTAGCTACCATAAAAGCTCCATAACTATGTCCTCCTACTGCAACTTTATCTGGATCTATATATCCTCTTTTATCTAATTCATCAATAGCAGCTTTAGCATTGGAAACAAGTTGTTTTCTAAAACTATCATTTGGCTCAACATCTTTTTCTCCAATTATAGGAAAAGAAGCTCTGTCTAAAAGAACATATCCTTGAGTAACCCAATATATTGGTGAGGCCCAAGATGGATAAATAAACCTATTTGGATTATTTGTTTTTTGTGAAGCGCTATTTTTGTCTTTATATTCCCTAGGATATGCCCATAAAATCATAGGTTTTCTTTCAGGTTTAGTTTTATCATAACCTGGTGGTAAATATAAAACCCCGCTTAAATCAAGACCATCTTCTCTCTTATAAGTTATAGTTTCTTTTGATACCTTTTTTAAGGATTCAAATGGGTTTTTAAAAAATGTAATTTGATCAAGAGTATTATTTTTAGAAAGTTTTCTAAAATAATAATTTGGGAAATCCTCTTTACTTTCAATTCTAACAAAAAGTTGATTTTTTTCAAAATCAAAATCTATAATATTTTCAAATTTTGTTTGAAAATTAGATTTATAAATTAAAGTTGTTGAAAGATTATTAATATTTAATTTTTCAACATAAGGAAATTGACCCTCTTTAGAAAATCCATCAGCTATTCTAAACAGATTATTATTCTTAATTAATAAAACATTTCTGTTAAAATTATTTCTTTTTGTTACGTAAGAACCTGGATTGCTATAAATATCTTGATAATTTCTATCTGAAATTACTTTAGGTTTAACATTAGAGTCAGATGGATTAAAAAGATAAGTTTTAGTATTTCTATTATTCCACCAAATATCTCTTACTATCGCAAAATTCTCATTTCCCCAATTTATACTATTAATTCTATTTATAGTTTTAATTAAAAACTCAGGATTTTTATTAAATGGGGCTTCCCAATTCATTAATTTATCTCTATAATCGACCTCAACTGAAGGATCCCCACCATCTAATGCTTCGATGTATCTTAAAGAAGAAGGGAGATCATTTCTCCATGAAATACTTCTTTTACCTTTTTTTGTAGACATAAACCCTTTAGGTAAAACTTCTAAAAGTGGAGAATCAGAAATTTTCCTAATAAGTTTTCCCTTTAAATCATAAACTAGAGTTTCATTAGGAAACCTTGAGTAAGTGACAATGTATGAAAAAGGTTTTTTTATAATGTTGACTAAAACGTATTTACCATCAGGAGAAAAAGAAATTGATCTATACATTTTTTCATCAAGCCATTGGGAGATTTTTCCTTTTAAGTTAACTTTTATAAGTTTTGATCTAGATAATTGTTCAAAATTATTTTCATCAGTAATGTTTTTTAACAAATCCTGATATGTTCTATTTTGAGCTTTATCTCCCATATTTTCAGTTATAGTAGGTCCTGTTGGAATATTATTTTCTTGATCAATTATAATATTTGAATTTTCAGACCTAATCTTGATCAAAAGACTTTTATTATCTGAAAACCAATTAATAACAGATCCAAG
>CENF01074176.1_pt1 | contig 10477 bp, 11 predicted proteins | sample 361291 | NCBI WGS metagenome assembly CENF01 (sample SAMEA2619399, study PRJEB7988) | marine metagenome | isolation source: saline water (ENVO:00002010), including | reverse complement strand
AGTTATTTCTTGAGAAGCAAAAATACTAACTACTCCCGGGCTAGCATGCTCTATAGCTTTGGTTATGACTGTATTTTTTGATTTAGAAACAGTATCAATATTTTGTTCAGCCTGGTTACAGCCTGATATCAATAATAATACTACAATTGCTATCTTATTTTTCATAAAAAATTCTATTTAATATTAATCCGTGTGCAGGAGCTTTTAATATTCTCGCATTTTTTATTGGATTATACAATAAAGAAAAGAAATCTTCTTTTGAAATCTTTCCTTCCATACTCCCTATCATCGTTCCTACTAAATATCGCACCATATGGTGCAAAAATCTATCTCCTTGAATAATATAAAATAATTTGTCATCTTTCAATCTCCATTTTGATTGAAAAATTTCACAAATTGTACTCTTTTTTTCAATATCAAATTTGGAAAAAGATAAAAAATCGTGCTTTCCTAAAAGCTCATTTTCGAGATCTTTTAGCATATCAATATTAATATCCTTTAACATCAAATGATTTTTTGATAACAATGGGTTATCTGTTAAAGAGCATTGGTATAAATACTCTTTTTTTATAGCATCAAATCTTGAGTGAAATTCAGGATCAACCTCTATAATATCTATTATACGTATCTCGATAGGCAATCTAGCATTTATTGCTCTTTTAATAGAACTTAAAGCTAAATCTGTATCAAGATCAAAGTGAGCTATCTGGCCTAGAGCATGCACTCCTGCATCCGTCCTGCTTGATGCTGAAACTCGAATCAAATTATTTTCATTTAAGAAAGACAAAGAATATTCAATTTTATCTTGAATGGTATTTAAATTTTTTTGTGATTGGAATCCGGAGAAACTTGATCCATCGTATTGAATTGTAATTTTATATCTACTCATAAATTGGAACCTCAGCAGTAAATACAATTCTTTCGTTTAGATTTGAACGATATATCACTTCTCCAGATGGTAAGATTATGCCTGAAATTCCCGTATTAGCACTTTGAATTACAGGAACTCTCTGTTCAACAGCTCTTAGCCTTGCTAATTGAAAATGTTGGTATGGCATAAATTGACCTACATAAGAATCATTTGTAATTATAAAAAGCATCTCTGCTCCATTATCAACCATAGTTTTTACAATCCTATGACTACTAGAATCATAGCAAATTAGAATTGATGCTTTAAAACCTTTGATATCAAAGGTTTTATAATCTGAACCAGGATAAAAACTGCCTATATCATCAAACTGATTCATTTTATTAATCCAATTTTTAAAAAATGGAACATATTCAGCGAATGGTACCAAAAATATTTTTTGGTATGTATCAAATGATCCGTCTGGATTCAATATAATAGAACTATTAAAATTTTCATTTACTCCATCAACAAATTTTCTTTCAGGTATTCCAGTAATCAAATAGGTATTAGATAATTTCTCTTGATATCTAATCCTATCGTATGCATTGTTCGCCAAGTATGATGTAACTGCTACTTCTGGCCAAACAACAATTTCAGCTTCGTCTTTAAGAGATTTTGTTAATAGCGAGTCCATAATTGCAAGATTTCTGATTCTTAAATTTTGATCCCATTTTTCATCTGGAAAAATAGAAGGTTGAGCTATGGATACATTTACTGAACTATCTAATGATCTATTATTCTGATAGTTAATCTGATAATTTCCAAAAAATAGAATAACAAACAAAGTTAATGTAAAGCACTTTAGAAATATTGGCTTTCTTTCTATGAAATATTTATATAGAATCATATTAAATAAAATAACAGTAAAGGATATAATATGTGTATTCAAGCTAGCTAATTGGATAATTCTTATATATGCAGATTGTGTCAATGATAAATTCATCCATGGACCTGCCAAAGGACCAATATCCCTTAAAAATTCAACAAAAAATAGCCAAGATAAAGGGGTCAGAATTAATTCCATTTTTTTCGGAATAAAATGAGTAGAAATAATAAATCCTATCCAAAAAAGAGTTAGATATAAAGATAGACCTAAATAAGAAGTAATTGCTATTGCTACAGATGTTCCGGAATTAAAGCCCATCCAATTTAGGATAATCAAATTGCTAACCAAACAAGAGACAAATCCAAATAATACTTTTTTAGTCACTTTATCTTCTTTTGATATAGAATGAAATAAAGGAATAAAAGCAACCCAAGCAAGAAAACCTAAACTAAATGGCGGATAGGATAGGCCAACTAAAAATCCTGACAGTAATGGAAGCATTAGTTTATTTTTTTTCATTATTTCTTTCTATTAAGAAAAGTTTGAAGAATGATAGAAGCAGCTAACACATCAACCATCTCTTTATTTTTGCCAGTCTTAATATCTTGCTGCACCATAATCTTTTTAGCGTATTCGCTAGACAATCTTTCATCTTCTAGATATACTTCAAAACTATTTTTTTCCATGACATCTTTAAATTTATTAATTATTTCTGTCATAGAATTTTCTTTATAGTTCATATTTAAGGGATAGCCGATAATAAAAGTTTTAACATTTTTTTCTAATGCAATCTTTTTTAAACTTTCAATTAAATCCTCTTGTTTATTATAACGAATTACTTCCAGCGGCATAGAGATAATACCAGATGGGTCAGAAATTGCTACACCAACTTTAGATAAGCCAAAATCTATTCCTATAATTCTACTCATAAATTAAGAATGTACTCTTTCAACAGAATCTACCTTTTTTATTTTTGAAATAGACTTCATAATTATCTCTAATTGTGGTAGGCTTTCAATTTTACAGATGATCCAAATGTTTGCAATACCTCCTTCTGTAACATCTGTTTTAACATCTAATATGTTAACTTTATTTTTTGAAATTGTATCAGCAATCTCATTTAGAACTCCAGCAGAGTCAATACATGTAATGTGCATCTTTGCTTTAAAAGAAATATTCTTTTTTGTATCCCAATTGACAGAAACGATTCTGTCACCTGATTTTGATAATGAAGACAGGTTTGAGCAAGATAATCTATGCACAATTAAACCTCTACCTCTTGATATATAACCTATAACATCGTCTCCCGGAATTGGATTACAGCATTTTCCATAGTCAACAACAAGATTATTGACTCCATCCAAATTAATTCCTTCAAAATCAGATCTCGCAGAATCAATAAATTCTCTATCATAAGAAACCTTTTCTTGAGATGTTTTAATATTTGGAAACATTCTTGATAGAACATCTTTTACTGTCAATCTTCCTCTACCAATATCTGATAGTAGTGAATGAAAATTTTTATATCCTATATCATTATATTGCTTCTTAATATCATTAAGTTTTTCATAAAGCTTTAACTTTCTTAAGTTTTTTTCAAGTAGTTCGAGTCCTATCTTTCTACTCTCTTCTTCTTCAATTTTTCTAAGATACTTTCCAATTGCATGAGAAGCTCTTGAAGTTTTTACAAAATTTAACCAACCACTATTAGGTTTCTGTTTCTTGCTCGTTTCAAGTTCTACTATATCGCCATTATTTAACTTATAACTTAATGGAACAAGCTTCTTATTTACCTTCGCCCTAACACAAGAGAAGCCTAGTTCGCTATGTATTGCAAAAGCAAAATCTAATGGCGTTGAATCAACTGGCAGCTTAATTAAATCTCCCTTTGGAGTAAAAATAAAGATTTCATCTTCAAACATATCAATTTTTAATAGCTCAATCATCTCTTCTGCGTCAGCACTATCGCTACTCATCATTGTCAATAAATCTCTGAGCCAAGGGACTTGTTCATCAAGGCTATTCATTGTAGAATCTTCTTTATACAACCAATGTGCAGCGACACCCACTTCTGCCGTATAGTCCATCTCTTTGGTTCTAATCTGAACTTCTGTAAGCCTACTATCTTTAGTTACTACTGTAGTGTGAATAGACTGATATCCATTTGTCTTTGGTGTAGCAATGAAATCTTTAAACCTGTCTTGAACCGGTGGATATATACTATGAATAACTCCTAATGCTAGATAACATTCTTCAATCTTATCAACTACGATTCTAATAGCATATAAATCATATATATCGTCAAATTTTTTATTCCTTAATTCTATTTTTCTATTTATTGAAGATATTGATTTGTATCTACCTGAAATTTCAGATTCTATCTTATAAGAATCTAGCTCTTTTTTAATTGGAGCAATGGTAGATTCTAAAATCTTTTTATTCAATTTTGAAGAACCTTCAATTTTCTTCTTAATATTATTATACGATCTTAAATTCAAACATTTTAAAGCTAAATCTTCAAATTGCCATTTAAGGTTAGCCATACCAAGTCTATGAGCTAAAGGGACAAAGATTTCTTTTGTTTCCAATGCAATTTCTTTTCTCTTGTTCGCAGAAAGATACTTAATTGTTTTCATGTTATGTAAACGATCTGCAAATTTGATGATAATTACTCTAAGATCTTTAGCCAGGGAGATAAATAATTTAATAAAATTTTCAGCTTGCTTGTGCTCTTTTGACTTGAAAGTAATATGATCAATTTTTGTTACCCCATCAACAAGGAAAGCTACATCAGGACCAAATTTGCTTTCAACATCTTTTAAAGAAACATCAGTATCTTCTACAATATCATGCAATAAAGCACTCACAATAGTTGTATAGTCCATATTCCAATCTAATAGAATATTAGCAACATCTATACAATGACTAACATAAGGAAGTCCTGACTTTCTTATTTGGCCCTCATGCATCTCTATAGAAAAATCTAAAGCATTTTTTACTATCGCCTTATTCTCTTTTAAAGGAATCCTTGCAATAAAATCTTTGCTTTGCTTTTCTATCAATTTTTGATAAGAACTGTCTTGTTTTTTTGCTTGCATTATTGACCCATATCAGGAGATTCAAAGAAATCAGAATAATCTTCAAACCTCGTATATGCATCGACAAAAGTAGCTCTCACAGTTTTAGTAGGACCATTTCTCTGTTTTGCAACAATTAGGAATGCCAATCCTTTTTCTTCATCTTTTTCAGTATAGACATAAGGACGATAAAGAAAAATTACAACATCAGCATCTTGTTCAATCGCACCACTCTCCCTAAGATCTGATAGTTGAGGTCTTTTATCTGTTCTAGACTCTACTGCTCTTGAAAGTTGAGAGAGAGCAATAATAGGAATATCTAATTCTTTTGCAAGTGCCTTTAAAGATTGCGTAATAGATGATATTTCATATTGCCTATTTTCAGTTTTAGGGCCTTGCATTAATTGTAGATAATCTACTACAATCAATTCAATCCCTTTTTCTCTTTTCAATCTTCTAGCTCTTGATCTTAAATCTAAAATTGATAACGCAGGAGTGTCATCTATATATAGAGGAGCTTGCGCTAGTTTTCCAGAGGCAATATTAATATTTTTCCACTGCGCTTTAGGCAACCTTCCACTTCTTGCTTGTGATTGATCTATCTTGCCTTCTGACGCAAGAAGCCTAGTGCCTAATTGATCGCTTGACATCTCAAGACTAAAGATAGCTACAGGCGAATTATTTTCTATTGCAGCATTCCTAGCTATTGATAATGCTAAAGCTGTTTTACCCATAGCAGGTCTACCTGCAATAATAATTAAATCACTTTTTTGAAACCCAGAAGTTACTTTGTCTAAATCAATTATGCCGGATGGTACACCAATAACGGCCCCTGGATTTGACGCAATTCCTTCTAATCTTTTTACTGTATTTTCCAATATTGGCTCAATATGTGAATAAATTTTATTATCTTTCTGCTCCGTAAGATTAAATATAGATTGTTCCGCTTCATCAAGAATAGATCCTACGGCATCTCCTGCATCAAATGCTTTTTTAGAAATTTTATGTGATGTAGAAATTAAGTCACGAAGAATTCCTTTTTCTTTAACTATTGAAGCATACATTTCAACATTTGCAGAAGTAGGAACTTTATCTACTAAGCCCGTTAAATAATATAAGCCTCCTACAGATTTTAATGACTTTGTCTTCTTTAGCTCATCAGAGACTGAAACAGTATCAATTGGATTGCTTGTGGATGATAAAGTAAGCATTGCATCAAAAATCTTCTTATGAGACTCTTTATAGAAATAATGACTAGATCCTAATAAGGTTATTGCCCTATTAGTAGCATCTTCATCAATCATCATAGCACCAAGAACAGCTTCTTCTGCTTCTATAGCTTGTGGCTGTAAATTTATATCGTTATTTTTTTTATCTGCCATTTTTCTAAATTGTGTTTATCCACACATTTTCAACACCTAATAAATCACTTGTTTAATAGATTAACAATGTTTTGTGCATGTCACAAGATAATTTGTTATATAGTCCAATTTATGGGGATTTTACTGTTCTTCTTTAAATACTCATTAGCTTTCGAGAAATGCTTACATCCAAAAAATCCGTTATGTACTGATAAAGGAGAAGGATGTGGTGCACAAAGAATATAATGTTTGTTTTCATCGATCATAGATAAAAATGACTGTGCCTGCCTTCCCCATAACATAAAAACGACACTCTCTAATTCTTTGTCTACCGCTTTAATAACTGCCTTAGTAAATTTTTCCCAACCTAAACCTTTATGAGAATTAGCCTGATTAGCTTCAACAGTTAATATAGTATTTAATAATAAAACTCCTTCATCTGCCCAAGACTGCAAGTTGCCAGTACTTGGAATAGCTATATCTAAATCTGAATTTAATTCTTTATAAATATTCATTAAGCTAGGAGGTATTTTAGTATCATTCTCTACGCTAAAAGATAGTCCGTGTGCTTGACTAGGCCCATGATATGGATCTTGACCTATAATAACTACCTTAACCTTATCAAGTGGAGTAGAGTCAAAAGCATTAAAGATTTTTTTAGGATTTGGATATATTGTCTTTTTTTTATAAAGACGACGTATGGTGTTAGTTAGAGTTTTCCAGTAATCTTTTGAAAATTCGTTTTGGAGTGCATGACGCCAAGTATCGTGAATTGCTACGATTTTTAGTGATTTAGATTTTTTTTCTAATTGTAGGAAGATTTCTTTGCCAAATAATTCTTTATTTTGAGAAAGATATTGTTTTTTTACACTCAAATTACTTTTCAATTGATTCGTCTGATTTATTCCAATCAATTTTTCCATCTAAAAACTCGTTTAGGGCTATGGTTGCGACTTTTTCTTCTTTGTCATAATCAATATCTTCTCTTACTACAGGTTCGGCAAAAATCCCATCCTCATCCATAATTTCTTGATTTTCGTCAATCATTTGCTTCACAACACGATCTTGCAAAATTTGCTTTGCTCTTTTAGATGATACAAGAACTGCCTCATATATATCATCAGTTTTCTTTAATAATTTTTTAAAAGAAATTGGTTCAACTGCCATTTTTATTCCTCTTCTTTAAATGAAATAATCATTTTTTTTATTTTCTCAAACGTGGTTTCGAAATTATCATTAATAAGTGTATAGTCAAATTCTTTTTTTAAATTATCTTCCTCTTCAAATCTACTCAATCTTTTCTCAATTTCATCTTGAGATTCTGTAGATCTATTGAGTAATCGATGCCTTAATTCTTCTATGTTTGGAGGAGAAAGAAAAATAGATATGGTATTTAATGGATATATTTTTTTAAGACTTATCGCTCCTTTAACATCCAGCTCTAGAAAGAGAGATTTATTTTGCTCAATATATCCTTCTAGACTATCTAATGGCGTCCCATATAAATTGCCATGAACATTCTCATACTCAAGGAATTTATTATCGTCAATCATATTCTGAAATTCTTCCTTTGATATAAACCTGTAATGCACTCCATCAATCTCATAATCTCTTTTATTGCGAGTTGTGGATGATACTGAAATATCCATATTTAAATCGCGGGATAAAAGCTCTAGCAATGTTGTTTTCCCTGAACCTGAAGATCCTGATATGATAAAGAAATTTTTCATAAAATATTACTTACCTGTTCTCTTAATTTTTCTGCTTGCATTTTTAAACTTATAGCATGTTTAGAAATATTCTTATCTAAAAATTTAGATAATATAGTGTTAGACTCTCTATTAATCTCTTGTAAAATAAAATTTATTTTTTTTCCTGATAATTCTTTTGACTTAACAGAAAAAATTATTTGATCAAAATGACTCTTTGCTCTGTCAATTTCTTCTGTTAAATCCATCTTCTCTAATTCTTCCAATTTAGATTCATTAGCTATCTTGGAATTAACTTTCTTGTCAACAGATTTTAAGTAAATAGATTCAATTTTACTTAAATCTTCCTTTGCAGCAGAAATATAACTTATAAATTCTTTCTCAATAGACTTTCCTTCTTTTAATCTCATACCCATAACTTGATCTATTGCTATTCTTAAAGCTTTTAATACTTTATTTTCTACTGATTTAGACAATAGCTTAAAGCTCATTATATCATTATTTTTAAGCAAATGACTGTAATCTAAATCCAAATTATATTTATCTTCTATTTCTTTATATGCATTTAGAACGCTTTCTAATTTATGTTTATTTAATTTTAGTTGATTTTTAGAGTCAATCTTAATGCTTAAATTGATAGATCCTCTCTTGAGCTTTTTCTTTAAAAGAGCTCTTATTTTATATTCAGATTCCCCTGATAAATCAAAAGATCTTGTATTTAATTCAAAATATCTTGAATTAAATGACTTAAGTTCTACATCGATAACAACATTATTATCTTCATAGTGTCCAACTCCAAAACCTGTCATGCTTACTAACATTATCCCTCTATCATATCTGTATTTTTATTTAATAAGTACAATAAAAAAATTCCTAATGGAAACAATACCGAAAATATAGGGAAAATTAACTTAAAACTATCTAAATCTGCAATTAATCCTCCTAATGCAGCAGCTACAAGTCCAGATGCTCCAAACATTAAGAAGAAGTTCATTCCAAAAACTAGAGGTCGAACTCTTGCAGAAGTAATATCTTTAATAATTGAATTAATTAATGGTTGAATAGCATACATAAAAATTGCTAGTAATGCTGATATTGCAACTAATGAAAAATTACTGAAAAAGTATATAGCAATGAATAATGGACATAACATCATAAGTACAAATGACAAAAGCTTCATTCTATTATACTTATCTCCAAAAAATCCTGATAATATCTGCCCAATAACTCCAAATATTAAGATTCCAGATACTAATAATTTTGATTTTTCTTCTATAGGTTCTTCTTCTAGAGGAACTTTTGCAGAAGGTGCTTGTTCGTTAGCCTCTTCTAGAGGAACTTTTTCAGTAGGTGCTTCTAAATTTAATCTTTCTTCTATAGGTGCTTCTAAATTTGATTTTTCTTCAATAGCAACTTTAAAAACAGATGGAATAAATGTATTAAAAACAGTAAAAACAATACCTACAGTCAAAGATAATAAACAGAATATTTTTAAAATTTTTAACTGATTTCCTTTTTTAAAATCTAGAGTGCTTATTGAGTCTTTAGATTTAGATTTTGGTATAACAAAATAAGTTATAGGTGCAATTATAAGATTAAAAATAGCAATCATAAAAAAAGAGAACTGCCAATCAAAATTCTTAACTGCATAATAACAAAGAAAAGGTCCACTAGACACCCCTAAACTGCCAAAAACACCGTGAAAGGCATTTGCTTTAGATATATTATTATCAAAGACTTCTGAAATAAGAGTTAATGATACAGGATGATGTATACTAGCAAATAGTCCTAAAAAAATATTAAAAACTGCAAAACTCTCAACACTTTGGCAATTAGATGCTAAAAAAGCAGAAGTAAAAATTCCTAATTGAGAAAGTACAAGCAACGCTCTAGGTCCATATTTATTATATAACAAAGACATAGGTAAAGAACCGAGACCAAAACAAAAACTACTAATACTAAAAATTAGACCAAGAGATGCATTAGTTAGACCATAGAATTTAACTAGATCAACAAACATACTTGGAACTAACATCATTACAATGTGAACAGACATGTGGGATAGACTTAAAACAAACAGTATGGTATTAGAAAAAGATGGAAATCTTGTTACTATAGATTTAATATTGTAAATCAAGCTTTATTTTTTTTCAGCTAGTCTTGCTGCCTTACCAGAAAGACCTCTTAAATAATAAAGTTTTGCTCTTCTGACTTTATTTACTCTATCTACCTTCATAGAAGCAATAACTGGTGAGTGAAGAGGAAATACTCTTTCAACGCCTATACCATCTGATATTTTTCTAACAGTGATAGTTTCTGAAATTCCAGAGCCTTTGCGTGCAATAACAGTGCCTTTAAAAAGCTGTTGTCTTACTTTTTTTCCTTCTCTTACATTAACATTGATTGATAATGTATCTCCGGTCTTAAAATTCGGAATATCGTCTCTTAAATTATCTTTAATCATTTCGTTTCTTATACTTTCTCCAAAGATCTGGTCTTCTTTCTTTGGTTATTTCAATCTTTTTCTTCTCTCTCCAGTCTTTAATCGACTTATGATTGCCTGATAATAGCACATCTGGAACTTTTAATCCATC
>CENF01206888.1_pt1 | contig 10494 bp, 10 predicted proteins | sample 361291 | NCBI WGS metagenome assembly CENF01 (sample SAMEA2619399, study PRJEB7988) | marine metagenome | isolation source: saline water (ENVO:00002010), including | reverse complement strand
CACACTCAGCACATCCCAAAATTAGGATGGTATGAACTGTTCTTTGTTACTCCTTCAAATCACAGGGTTCACCATTCACAGAATGACCTTTACATTGATAGGAACTACGGTGGAGTTTTCATTATTTGGGATAGAATTTTTGGAACTTTTCAGGAAGAACAAGATTCTGAACCTTGCGTTTACGGAATAAGGAGTTCAATCAATACCTTCAGTCCTATTAAAGCAAATCTTCATATCTACTCTAAAATACTAGGAGAAATTAAGAACGCAAAGTCTTGGAAAGATAAGCTCTACTCTCCCTTTGCAAGAACAGGCTGGGAACCCGGGCTGCCGTTTGGCTCTACTAACACAGGATCCTTCGATACCCAGACCTTCTCCAAGCATGATCCGGAAATCAGCATATCCACAAAGCTATATGCATTTATTCAGTTCTTAATGGTAACTGTTTTCGCTTTATTTTTTTTGGATGGTGGAGACTTAACTTATGAACAATCCCTAGCAGCTCTGGTGTTGGTGATATTCACAATGTTCTGCATCACGCAATGGCTTGATGGTTTTAGAATCCTAATATTGGAAGCTTCTAGATTGTTACTTGTATTGTCTGCAGGGTTTCTCTTGCTTCAGCAAGGCGAAGAATTCCTTTCGAACCTTTTGTTTGGATACGCGTTTCTAAATCTATTGGTTTTGCCTTTTTTACCAAGAAGTGAGCAGGATGGTCTGGAATCATCAGAGCTTGATGGAATAATTCAAGAGGCATCAATAAAAAACAAAGGATAGTCAGGATGTCTGGAGAGAAAGATCTTCTTAAATTATTAGAAAACCTTTCTCCGTCCATGTCAGAAGATGAATATATTTTTTGTACCTTTCAAGACTCAACTTCTGATAATTTTACTGATCTAGAGCCTTTTGCTTCCGTAAAAGAAAAAGAAGGCATGTCCTTGGTGCTTGAAAGGAAGATAGCCGAAAGGGCAGACATTAAATTCGAATCCATTTTTAGATGCATATCTTTGGGTGTCCATTCTGATTTAACTTCAATCGGTCTGACTGCTAAGATATCATCTGCTCTTAGTGAGAATGGTATTAGCTCAAATATAATAGCAGGCTATTTTCATGACCACGTTCTGGTGCCTTCATATCAAGCAGAAAGTGCCTTAGAGGTTCTGAACAAGCTCATTAAATAGAGTGATAAATTAATACGATGTTTACTATAAAAAAATTCCATAAATATCTAAGTTTATTCATTTCTATACAGCTTCTGCTCTGGACAATTTCAGGAATATTCTTTTCCTTCAATAATATTGAAACGGTTAGAGGAGAACACCTAAAAAAACTAGAATTTCAAGAACTCTTTTCTGTTTATGAGGCTAAATTTATATCTGATTCTGCAACCATCACTTATCACAAGAGATTAAGTGATCTGGTTGTGGAAGTGAGAGACTCCAGTGGCATTAAGTATTTTGACCAGACCGGTAAACTTGTTAATAAATTATCTTTAGATGACGCCAAGAATATTATTACCCAAAGGACTTATTTATCCCCCACTTCGATAATAGAGATTACAGAACCACTAGAAGGATCTGAATTTAGAGGTAGAAGTCTTCCCTTATATATGGCAGAAAGTCTTAGCGAAGAAGGCAAGGTAATAAATATTTACTTAAACCCTTATTCTGGAAAGGTAGAGGCATTAAGATCCAATCAATGGAGGGCATGGGATTTTTTCTGGGGACTCCACATTATGGATTGGGATCAACGAGAAGATTTTAGTAATACTCTTTTGAGAATTTTTTCTATTCTTGCATTATTTAGTGCTCTATCTGGAATAGTTTTATTTTTTAGGATGCGCTATAGGTCTTCTAAAAAAACTGACTCTTCAGTTTAAACAATCTAGAATTACTAAAGAAAGGAGTTATTAATTTTGAATTCATGGTCTGCAATAGCACTTAACACCGCACCGGATTCTTCAAATAGAATTCATGGAGATGAAATAGCAAAACAGTATGGTTTTGAGGGCGGACTCGTTCCTGGTGTTACCGTCGCTGCCTACTTAGTTCATCCCGCAGTAGAAAAATGGGGTCTAGATTGGCTTAATTTTGGTTTCGCTAATTGCCGCGTTACCTCGCCTTTATACGATAAAGAAAGTTTTAAGGTTGATATGAATTTGATTGATGAAACTAGTTGTTCGACTACTTTAATTAAATCAAATAAGATTGTAAGCGCAAATGCTGAAATCTCTTTAACTAAAGAGCTTCCAACCCCCCCCACCAGGCGTAATGATCCTATAGTAGACGATGATTATAAGGCACCCAAAGCTAGCTTTGACTTGTGGAAAGAACTTAAGCTAGAGGGCTGCCAGGCATTTCGTTTTTTTTGGGGTGCAGAGAATCCCTTAACTTACCTTAGCGAAAATAAGGACCTGCCTGTGCTTCTCCAACCCAAGGAGGGTGGATTTTCTAATTTTTCTTTTTTATTAGGATGTTCAAATTGGTCACTGTCAGGGAATGCTTTCATGAACCCATGGGTTCATCTCCAAACAATTTCTCAGAATTACAGATCCGTTCCACAGGGAACTAGTATTATTTCTGAGATGGAGGTTAAAGATTTTTATGAAAAGAAAGGTCATGAATTTATAGATGTAAATGTTAATTTATTTGATGAAAAAGATGATACCTGCATTATGACTATCAATCTAATAGCTATATTCAAGCTTAGAGGTTCATAAGTGTTTAAGAACTTGAAAACCTCTTCAAAGAAGAATTTAGTTAATCCCATTTTCTTATTAATCCTAATGTCTATAGCAATGCCTATAGCTTTTAACGCATGGGCAGCATTATTAAATAATTTTGTTGTAGAAAAGGCTGCATTTACTGGTATAGAAATAGGAATTCTACAAAGCTTAAGAGAAGTTCCTGGATTTTTAGCTTTCACCATGGTCTTTGTTCTGCTTGTTATAAAAGAACAGATTTTTGCTGTATTTGCACTGGCTTTATTAGGACTAGGTGTGGCTATAACTGGTTTTTTCCCAACTGTTTTTGGCTTATATTTCACCACAGTATTGATGAGTATAGGGTTTCATTATTTTGAGGCAGTTAAGCAATCTTTGAGTTTGCAATGGCTATCTAAGGAAGAGGCCCCTCAAGTATTAGGTCGTCTAATAGCAATTGGATCCTTAACATCTTTGATCGTTTATGCATCTTTATGGGTATTGTTAGAAATATTTCAGGCTTCTTATTTAGTGAATTTTTTTATAGCAGGCGGCCTTTGCGTGATTATGGCTTTGGTTATGTATTTCGTATTTCCTATTTTCCCTGCGAAAACTATACAGAATAAGAATCTTATTCTCCGCAAACGCTATTGGTTGTATTACTTATTAACATTCTTATCAGGGGCAAGAAGACAAATCTTCATGGTTTTTGCAGCCTTCTTAATGGTAGAAAAATTTGGTTACAGCGCTTCACAAGTCACTTTATTGTTTTTAATTAACTATGCTTTTAATTGGTTATTTGCTGAAAAAATAGGCCAATTGATAGGCAGATTTGGAGAACGTAAAACACTGACTCTTGAATATCTGGGTCTAATATTTGTTTTTATTGCTTATGGCCTGGTTGATAACCCTACTTTAGCTGCAGTACTCTATATCCTAGACCATATGTTTTTTGCCATGGCCATTGCAATAAGCACTTATTTCCAAAAAATAGCTGACCCTAAAGACATGGCCAGTAGCGCAGGTGTTTCTTTTACTATTAATCACATTGCTGCAGTTGTCATTCCAGCTGCACTAGGAATGGTCTGGATATGGTCTCATTCATTAGTATTTTACATTGGAGCTTGTTTTGCACTTGCTTCTCTTATTGCGGCACAGTACATACCTAAGACTCCTTCGCCCGGACATGAAACAAGCTTTACAAAGAGATTTACCCAGATTTTAGAGAAATAAAATAGGAGAAAAAATGAATAATGATAATAAATTTGATGTAGTAATTTATGGAGCAACGGGATTTACAGGGAAGTTGGTCGCAGAGTATATGACTAGTCAATATGGACATAATCAAGATATAACTTGGGCTATGGCAGGAAGGAATATCAATAAACTTGAGAAGGTAAGGGATGAGATAGGAGCGCATACAGAAACACCCTTATTAACAGTAGATAGTGAAGACAAAGAAAGCCTGAATGTCATGACTGCACAGGCTAAGTGTATTTTAACAACCGTTGGACCTTATCAGCTTTACGGATCAGACCTTGTTAAATCTTGCGCAGAAGCTGGAACTGACTACGTGGATCTTACGGGTGAACCAGGCTGGATGTATGAAATGATAGAAGAGAATGAGAAGTTAGCAAAAGAGTCGGGGGCGAGAATAGTGTTTTCATGCGGCTTTGATAGCATTCCTTTTGATCTAGGAGTATTCTTTGTTCAAGAGGCAGCAAAAGAGAAATACGGTAAACCAGCTCCTCATGTAAGGGGCAGAGTAAAGGCTATGAATGGAGAATTCTCAGGAGGGACTGTTGCCTCTCTAAATGCAACCATGTCAACTTTGAAAGAGAAGCCTGAACTTATAAGTGTATTAGTAAACCCATTCTCTTTGTCAGGAGATTTTCAAGGACCTGATCAATTAGATGATTCGAAACCTTTATTTGATGAGAAATTAGAAATGTGGGTTGCGCCGTTCATCATGGCTTCAATTAACACTAAGAATGTTCATAGATCGAATGCTCTTATGGGCCATTCTTACGGTGAAGATTTCTGTTACGATGAAATGGCTATAGCTGGACCTGGCGAAGAAGGTAAAGCAGCTGCAGAATTTATGGCGACTATAAACCCTTTAGTTGGTGAGGATATGCCGGCGCCAGGAGAAGGACCTTCAAAGGATTCAAGAGAAAACGGAAATTATGATGTCCTGTTTTGCGCAGACATGCCAGATGGTGAAACACTAAAAGCAACTGTTACAGGGGATATGGACCCTGGCTACGGCTCAACTTCTAAAATGATAGCTGAGAGTGCAGTTTGCTTAGTTAAAGATTGTGACGGGCTAGAAGGTGGAATTTACACACCCGCACCTTCTATGGGTCAGAAATTAATAAAGCGATTAATAACTAATGCAGGACTTACCTTTACTTTAGATACAGCCTAGATAGTTAGACAGAGAGAATGACAAAGCTTTGTTTTAACTTCCTTTTTAATTTGAGATGATTTTAGTTGAATATTATTTTATTTAAAATATGATTGCCAACCACAAGACTTATGAGTAAGAAAATATTATTTCTAGTTAGCTGCTTTATTGCATTCAGCTTATCCGCTCATCCTTTGTTTCACATTGGAGAGGATCTTAACGAAGATCAGTTTCAAACAGAGTGTCAGGTTTGTACAACCTATGAATCAGTCTTAGTTTTAGAAGAGATTAGAGTAGAAGTTCAAAACTTCAATGAAAAATTATTTTCAACTCATGATGAGTGCATTGAAAATAGTATCTTACAAAATTATTTTTTAAGGGCACCGCCTCTATCCTAGATTTTATTTTAAAAGTTTTTTAAATTAAATTTAGGAGTAATCATGAAAGTATTCTTTTATGCGCTCATGGCGATGAGCTTGGTATCAGTACCATTAAACGCAGAAGAAATGGAAGAGGTAGTCGTAACTGCTTCCTTCATAGATCAAAATATAAGTGAAATAGAAAACCCTTTACACGTTGTGGTCGGAAATGATATTTCTGATAACTTAACCCAAAGCTTGGGCGAATCTCTAGACGGTTTGCTTGGAGTAGCGTCCACCGACTATGGACCTGCTGTTGGACAGCCTGTAATTAGAGGTATGTCAGGTAATAGAGTAAAGGTTCTTAACAACGGAATGGTTGTAAGAGATGTTTCGGGAATTGGGGGAGATCATATCAATGATGTTGATCTCAATGATATAGAGCAAATAGAAGTGGTACGGGGGCCATCATCTCTACTCTATTCTAATGGAACTGTAGGAGGGATTATTAATATAGTAGACAATACTATTCCTCGAGAAGATATAGTAGATCTTGAACTTAAGATTGGCCTTGAAAGTCAGTCTGTTAATGATGGAGATAGTCAAAATTTCTCTTATGCTAATAATATAGGTGGAATTAATCTGACTTTAGCTTACAAAGATTCAAAATTTGGAAATTTTGATGTGCCGCACGGGGCTATCATACATTCAGATGAGCATGAAGATGAGCATGAAGATGAGCATGAAGATGAGCATGAAGAGGACCTAAGTTTTCTTGCTAATTCAGATTATGAATCAGAATCTTCAAGAATTGGTGTATCTAAAACTGCAGAGTGGGGCTACATAGGCGTTTCTTATAACAATGTAGAAAGCCTTTATGGGATACCTTTCCATGGAGAAGAGCATGAAGGTCACCATGAAGAAGGACACGATGAAGAAGGACACGATGAAGAAGGACACGAAGAAGAGGGGCATGAAGATGAAAGAATTTTTTCTAGCACCGAATCTGATATTTTTAATCTTGAGGGCTCGATCGCATTAAGTAACAACTTTATCAAGAAAGCTGATTTCTACTTCAGAGACACAGATTATTCATTAACTGAGCAACATGCTGAAGAAGCACACGAAGATGAGCATGAAGATGAGCATGAAGATGAGCATGAAGGTCACTCTGAGGGTCCAACACTTTTCAAAAACGATGCAAAAGAATACGGTGTAACTTTTGATTTAGGCAGTAAAGCGATTTCTCAAAAAATTGTTCTAAAGAACGCCGATGAAAAAATGTCGATAATAGGTGAAGAGTCCTTTATGAATCCTACTGATAGTGATGAACTCTCTATTGGCTATTATTTAAGTGCACCGACAGATTTATTTCACATTGATTTTGGTTTGAGACACGACAGAATTTCACGAAATGGATCAGTTACACATAAAGAAGATGATCACGATGATCATGGAGACGATGATCATGCTGATGATGATCATCATGATGATGAAGTCGAAATTGATTATTTTGATAAAGACATAAACAGTACAAGTTATGCTTTTAGCATCTCTAATGACTTAAATGATTTTGTTTCAGTTAATCTTGGTCTTTCTTATTTAGAAAGAGCTCCTTCAGCTGTTGAACTCTTTATGAATGGTCCTCATTTAGCTACTGGTAGGTATGAAGTAGGGAATACTAATTTAAAAGCTGAAGAATCCAACAATATGGATCTTACTTTAAGCTATGAAAATGACGGTTTTTTTGGTTCTTTAACTTTCTTTCGAAACAATATTGATAACTACATTTATTTATTAGATGAAACAGAAGAAGAGCATGAGGAGCATGATGAGGAAGAGCACCACGAAGGCTTAATTCTTTCAAATTATCTTCAAAAAAATGCAGAAATGGATGGTTATGAATTGGAATTTGGAAGAACTTTCGGATTTTACCAAGGTGAATTATTAGTATCATTTGGAATGGATTCAGTTTCGGCTGAGTTCTCTGATGGAACTAATGTCCCAAGAATTGCTCCAGCGAGAAGCATATACAGATTAGCTTATACAGAAGATGATCTTAAATTTTTAGTCAGTTATAAAGATGTGGATGGTCAAGATGACATCGGTTTGGGTGAAACTGCAACCATGGGATATGAAATGTTAAATATGAGAATAACTAAGACTTTCGCTATGGGTGACGGAGATCTCAACCTATCTGTTTTTGGAACGAATTTACTTGATGAAGTGGCAAGAAATCATACTTCTTTTGTTAAGAATGAAGTTCCTTTAGCAGGCAGAAACTACGGAGCTAAATTCATTTATAAGTTCTAGGTAGTCATTTAAGACTTAACTTTCCGTTAAGAAGACTAGCTTTACCCCAGAGAGCTAGTCAAAATAAAGGGTCAGGAAGCTATTTCTTGACCCTTTTTTTTAAGTGCTTAAACATCAAAGATAGGACTGTTGGTAGCTATAAGTTATAGAAGAAGGGAAGAGGTTCTTTGTCAAAAACATATGGTTTAAAGTTTAATTTAACGTTCTAATGCTCATAGATGGAAGAACAAAATTTAAACAATAAAGTAACAATAGAGACTTTCAAAGAGTCGTATGGCCATACTTTCAAAACTCTAAACTTGGAATGGATAGAAGAGTTTTTTGTTGTTGAACAAGAAGATCTAAAGATTCTTTCTAATCCTAAGTCCTACGTTATTGATAAAGGAGGGGAAATATTTTTTGCTCTTAAAGCAGGTAAAGTAATCGGAACCTCTGCTATGGTTTTAGTTAAACCTAAAATCTTTGAATTGGCAAAGATGGCCGTTGATAAGAATTTTCAAGGCCAAGGAGTGGGTCGTATTTTAATAAATGCTTCAATAGAGTTTGCTAGAAAAAGATCAGCAACTGAAATTTTTTTAGTGACTAACGATAAATTAAAACCCGCACTTAATCTTTATAAATCCAGTGGTTTTAATTTTGATCTTGACTATGATGATACAAGGTACGAAAGGGGAAATACCAAGATGGTGTTGGATATAGATAAAGGAGAAAACCTATGATGGACTTAGATTTAAAAGGCAAAAGAGCAGTTGTCACTGGAGCAAGCTTAGGCATTGGAGAGGCGGTAGTTAAGATGCTAGCAGAGCATGGTGCAGACGTTAGTTTTTGTGCAAGAAATCCTGAAGCAGTTGATACGTTATCTTCATTTGAGTCTGCCAACGGTTCAATTAAAGGTTTTGTTGCCGATATGGGCAATAAAGAATCAACAGATTCTTTTATAGGTTCTGTACATGAAGATGGTCCTGTTGATATCTTGGTTAATAATGTTGGCGCTTCCCCTTCAAGAAATTTTTTATATATGACGGATGAAGACTGGAAGGAATTACATGAACTTAATCTGCTTTCTGCAGTCAGGTGCACAAGGGCGTTTCTTCCAAACATGAGAGAAAAGAAATGGGGAAGGGTGATAATGGTCTCAAGTTCAGCGGGTAAATATCCAAATGCAGCATTAATAGATTACGGAACCACCAAAGCTGCTATGATCTCAATGAGTAAATCATTAGCCAAAAAATATGGGTCCGATGGTGTTTTAGTAAATTCAATTTTGCCAGGTCTTATTCACACAGCTATGTGGGAAAGAGCAGCTACAGAAATAGCAGAAGCCACTGGAGGCAAGATGGAAGACGTAATTAAAAATAATGGGCATTCTGTGCCCGTGGGAAGATATGGTACCTCTGAAGAGGTGGCTTCTTTAATAACCTTTCTTTGCACTAATGCTGCGTCCTATATAAGTGGAACTTCTATAGAGGTAGACGGCGGGCAATCAGGACATATTTAAAAGACCATTGTCTTGGTAAATGCTTACTTAAGAAGGTAAGCTTTAGACTGAAAACATACTTGCTGGCTTCAATTTTTTTATAAGGTACTTAAAACATGGCAGTTAAACTTGAATCAAAACATCTTTTGTTAAAATCTTCTTTAGCATTGGGAGTGATAATATTTTTTACCTATTTAATATTTGATTTAGGGTTATTAAGCCTGATTATTGCTTCTGATCAGAGCAAGATTTCATTAATAATATTAGCTTTATATTATTTAGCTACAGCTCATTGGTACTACTTAAGTTTTTCTTTAGACAAAGAAATAGAAGGTTTAAATTCTGATGATGCAAGCTCATCCGTTTTATTAAGTAAACTCAAGTATTTTGATGGCAATGACCAGCAAAAATCTACAAATTATCTATCTATCTTAGAAGACGAATTAGCTAACAGGCATGCGTTAGGATACATGATCGTAGATATCTTATTAAAGCTTGGTCTGACGGGAACGGTTATAGGTTTTATTCTTATGCTGCTTCCAATTGGTGAGATAAAAGATTTTGACCCTCAAATAATTCAACAACTCTTATCAAAAATGAGCGGTGGTATGGCGGTAGCCCTTTACACGACACTTACTGGTTTAGTTACGAGTACTTTATTAAAACTTCAGTACTTTCTATTAGATACTAGCTTAACTGGTTTGTTTAACCATTTGTCTTCAAGAATATTAGATGAAGCATAAAGTCCTTATTAAAGGAGACGAGCAAGATGTTTTTACCGACCTCCTTTTTAATGCTCTATTAGGTTTTGCATTCATGTTTGCGATTGCATTCATGCTTATAAATGATTCACAAGACGCGGGATCTATTGACACAAAAGCTGAAGTGCTTATATCTATTCAATGGCCGGATGATCACCCCGATGATGTTGATGCGGTTGTGGAGGATCCTCAGGGTGGATTAGTTTGGTACCACAATAGAGATTCAGGATTAATGCACTTAGACAGGGATGACAGAGGCAATCTGGCAGATAAGATCACCTCTAAAGGAGAGGTTATTTCTAATCCAATTAATCAAGAAACAGTAACCGTAAGAGGCCTCCAGTCAGGAGAGTACGTTATCAATCTTCTGCATTATAAGTCTAATTATCAAGACCCATTACCGGTAACTGTGAAGGTAGAGAAACTTAACCCTTCAGTGGAGTTAATATATTATGGTGAGCACTTCTTGATGGGGG
>CENF01048607.1_pt1 | contig 10505 bp, 7 predicted proteins | sample 361291 | NCBI WGS metagenome assembly CENF01 (sample SAMEA2619399, study PRJEB7988) | marine metagenome | isolation source: saline water (ENVO:00002010), including | reverse complement strand
AAATCACAATTATGCATTGCCATATTGGCTTCGTAAGTACCGTGCATGCCTAGCATGCCTAAGAATTTTGGATCCGTTCCAGGATAAGCACCCAAACCCATTAAAGTATTTGTAACGGGAAAATCTAATAGCTTTGCCAAATTCGTGAGCTGAGAAGAGGCATTGTCTTGAATAACCCCTCCTCCAGAATATATGACAGGTTTCTCTGCTTCTAAAAGCAGTTTCACTGCCCGCTTAATTTGTCCAGAGTGCCCTTCTTTTACTGGTTTATAAGAACGGATATCAATATCATTTGGATAATCAAAATCAAATTTATATTCAGGATCGGTAAAATCCTTTGGAACGTCTATAACCACAGGGCCTGGTCTTCCGGTTGTAGCAATGTGGAAAGCTTTTTTAATAATGGAAGGTATATCTTCAGCTCTTTGAACTAAAAAACTATGCTTTACTATAGGTCTGGATACACCAATCATGTCCGTTTCTTGAAAAGAATCTGTCCCTATTAAATTTGACTTAACTTGTCCCGATATAACCACTACAGGCGTAGAATCCATAAAAGCCGTAGCCAATCCAGTTATAGCGTTGGTTGCTCCAGGACCAGAGGTCACTATTGCAACGCCTGGTTTTCCAGACGATCTAGCATAACCATCAGCAGCATGAACTGCTCCTTGCTCATGCCTAACTAAAATATGCTCAATGCGTTGTTGGTTAAAAATTGCATCGTAAATATGCAGTGCAGCACCACCAGGGTAACCAAATATAATATCAACGCCTTCTTCATGAAGAGAGCGCATTAGAGCATCGGCTCCTGATATTTGATCTTTGCTCATATTATTAAGTAAAAACAGCTCCTTAGGGGGCTTATTATTAAGAGGATGAGCATTTTGACATTAGTTGAACCTAAGTCAAGAAATCCTTGTCTTACTTGGCTTTAAGGCGTTTTAATTATAGAAAAGTTAAATTCTCTATCTCTTTGTAAGACAATATCAGATAAAGCAGGCATTTCTTCTAAAATGTAGTGCGTTAAACGCTCATAATGCATCACAAATCTATAAACTTGCTCTTTAGTCATTATCTTGTCTTTTAATTTAGGGTCTTTAATAGTTTTCGCTAATGTCTGCTCCTGCAGCCATCTACTTTCATAAACGTATTCAATCCCAGGAACTTTTATCATCAGAAGAAGATCGAACCGTCCGAACAAATCTTGATAATCACCTGCTAATTCTTTGTTACTCCACTTTGACCAAATTCCATTTGGATCTTCTTCTTTTTCGAGTGCATTCATGGGTGGTTTCCAATTCTCTTCGCTTATCGGTCTTACGCCAGCACACCAAGCATCAAAAAAGATAAAATCTGGTTTCCCTTTAAAAACTTTCCAATCTTCCTTGGGTTTATGACGGTCTAATGGTTTAGAAAAAGCAGGTATTGGAGTTAGAGTGTCTTTAGTAGCATTAGAAAGGCTATCCAAAACTTCCAAACCCATTTGAATATCATGAGTCCCCGGGACGCCTCTCACTTTACAAAGAGGGTGAATTTCTTTTGATTGTTCTTCTCTTTCTTCCTTTGTCTTGTAAATATCATCAATAGAAAAACCAGTCACTGACTTATTGGAAACTTTCGAAAGAACCAATTGAACAAAATCAGATAAAGTTGTTTTTCCTGATCCCTGACCTCCGTTTAGACCAATAAAGTATGGCTTTTTCCTATCTGGAAGGTTCAATAGATAAACAGAAAGAGGCACGACAATCTTTTGAAAATAGTCAGGTTGTACATAATTGATCTTCATTTCATCAGACAAAGATTCCAAGTATGGCCGAGATGCTTCTAGCAGTTGAAGACAAAGCTTGTCGTCAGATTCAGGGAAATTAATCATCTTGTAATCTTTTTAATAAACTTGAAGTGTCCCATCTACTGCCACCCATGGCTTGTACTTCTTTGTAATATTGGTCAATTGTTTTGGTTACGTCGATGTTTGCTGTGTTGTTTTCGGCTTCCTTTATAGCAATCCCTAGATCTTTCCTCATCCAATCTACGGCAAAACCATGGTCATACTCCCCGGTAAGCATCGTCTCCCAACGGTTGTCCATCTGCCAAGATTGTGCTGCCCCTTTTGAAATTACCTCAATAACCCCTTTAGTATCTAACCCTGCCTTTTCAGAGAAATTTATACCTTCTGCTAATCCTTGTATTAAACTTGCAATGCATATTTGATTAACCATTTTTGTAAGTTGGCCTGTACCGCTATCTCCCATTCGTCTAACAAATTTTGAATAAAGACTTAATAGTTCTTTAATTTTATTAAAGGCATTTTTATCTCCACCAGCCATGACTGTTAATTTTCCAGACTCCGCCCCTATTTGCCCGCCTGATAAAGGCGCATCAATGAAAAAAATTTCTTGATTAAGACACTTGGAACTCATTTCTTGAGCTAAGGTTGACGAAGTTGTGGTGTGGTCAACCACAATGGAACCAGGTTTTAAACTCTTCAATATTCCATCTTCTCCGGTAACAACTGATCTGACATCTTCATCATTTCCCACACAAAGAAAAACTACATTACAATCTTCGGCAACTTCTTCAGGGGTCAAAAAATAATCCTCTCCTGTAAGATTTGCCCACCTTCTGGATTTGTCTTCGCTTCGATTACAAACCCTAACTTTATGTCCTCCGGTGTGAAGATGGTTTGCCATTGGAAAACCCATCACTCCTAAACCTATAAAACCTTTATTCTTCATAATTTCTCCAAATTAAAGTTATCATCCTTCTGTCAGATTGATTGTTCCTGTAAGAATAATAAAGCTCTTCCTCTTTAAACGTACAGTGTTCAGAAGTACAAATATTTACATTGCCATCACTCAACCTTCGAGCCGCTTCTGATCGCAAGTCTAATTTCCATTTGTTTTTTCCTAGTGCCTTGAAATTAATCTCAGCTATTGGATCTGATTTACAAAAACTGTCAAAAACTTCTTTGCCAACCTCGTAATTATCTGCAGAAATACAAGGCCCTATCCATGCGTTGTATTTTTTCCTTTCAACAGAATATTTGGTTAAGAAGTTCTCTATTATTCCACCGCACAACCCTTTCCAGCCAACGTGCAAAAGAGCAATCTCAGAGCCGTCTTCCGAACTAAGAGCCAAAGGAATGCAGTCTGCTGTTGTAACGGCTAAGGCGAAATCCTTTGATTTGGTGAAGATACCATCGGTTTTTTTAACTGGCTCACTAAGATAGGTACTTATAGTCTTTATGTTTACTCCATGCACTTGCTCCATTAGCTGAACAGGTGTCCTAGTGATTTTGCTAAGGAAATTTATGGAACCACTCGTTTTATTATCTAAAAACTCTTTGGTCAGCATTAAACAACGCACGTCCTTGCCTAGATTGAAGTCTGGCTCTACGTAATCACGTGTTTGAAGCATGCTGTCTTAGGTTTTCTATTAACTTCTTCATATCGTTGGGCATGGGAGCGGTATTTGTAATTATATTTTGGTCAATAGGATGGATGAAACTCAAAGAGTAAGCATGTAGAGCCTGCCTATTTAATTCTGATATCTCTTTTTTTAAGTCTTCAGAAGTTCCAGGTGCAAACTTCTGTTTTCCGCCATACAGCGGATCACCCACTAAAGGAAAGTCTTTTGAAGAAAAATGAACCCTGATCTGATGAGTCCTTCCGGTCTTTAAAGAAGCAAGGAGTAAAGAATACCCATGAAGCTTTTCTTTTATTTTGTAATCAGTAATAGCTTCTTTACCTGAATCAACAACGGCCTGCTTAGTTCTGTGTTTTGGGTGCCTCCCTATAGGCTCGTTAATCACACCTCCCGATACTGGCTGTCCAACCACCAATGCTAAGTAGTCTCTTTTAACTGTTCTATCTTTTAGCTGACCCACAAGGTTTAAATAAGCAAATTCTGTTTTGGCAACTACCATGATGCCCGAAGTGTCTTTATCTAATCGATGAACTATCCCTGCTCTAGGTAAAAAACCCTGATCTGAAGCATAATTTAAGAGTCCATTAACGAGAGTTCCCTCTGCATTCCCTGCACCGGGGTGAACCACCAATCCAGCAGGCTTATTCAAAACTAAAACCTCTTCATCTTCCCAAATAATATCCAGATCAATATCTTCTGGTAAATCTTTTGAGTTTATTTCCTCAGATACCTCTACTGTGATTGAATCACCTGAAGTTACTATTTGACGTGGCTTAATCTTTTTATTATTCAAAAGAAGACTGCCTTCTTTAACCCACCTTTGAATATGTGCTCTAGAGAACTCTGAGAAGTATTTGGCTGCTAAAACGTCCAACCTTTGTCCTGAATCTTCCGGCATAACTTTTTTGAATAATGAGATTTTTCTAGACATGGTTCTATTCTATTCTGTCTTGATCAGATTAATAAAGTAACCTTCTAAAGCTTTTCCTGTCCAATGCGGACTCTCATCTGTAGAATCTCCGATTCTAATGATAATAACTTGTAAATTTATTAAATCATATATATCTCATTACAGGACTTTAATGGTACTGATTTGCTTGAGCGTCTTATGTTCCTGCTCTTCTAATGAAGAGCTGCCTGATGAAAAATTAATAGAAAAAGAGCTTTACGATCAAGCGCAAACTAGATTAAAAAGTGAGAATTTTTCTACTGCTATTATGAGTCTTCAAGCATTAGAATCTAGATTTCCTTTTGGGAGATATGCTGAGCAAGCACAGGCTGAACTAATCTATGCTTACTATAAAAATTTTGATTATGAAGCTTCTCGTTCAGCTGCAGATAGATTTATCAACTTACATCCTAGGCACCCCCATACTTCCTATGCATACTACATAAAAGGTCTTTCTTCCTTTACTGATGACTCACAGTTATTCAATAGATACTTTGTTAGTGATTTATCCAAGAGAGATATGGGTCCAGCACAAAATTCTTTTGATGATTTATCTGAATTCTTGTCTCGATATCCGGAAAGTAAATACGCACCGCATGCAAAACAAAGAATGATATATTTAAGAAATCTAATGGCTAAACATGAAATGTATGTTGCTGACTTTTATATGAAAAGAGGGGCTTATTTAGCGGCTCTAGGTCGGGCTAAATATGTTATAGAACACATACCAAATACCCCTCAAACCCCTTTTGCTCTTTCCGTTCTTGTGGAAGCTTATGAAAAGCTTGATTATCAAGAACTTAAGCAGAGCAATCTTGAAGTTCTAAAATCTAACTTTCCTGAATTTGCAATAAAAGTAGATCCGACTACAGGAAAACGATCGTGGGTAAATGTGATCTCTTTAGGAGTTTTTGGAGACAAGGGCATACCGGCGCCTGACGATTGATAGCTGTGTATCAAATTCTTTTACTTATTGTAATTATTGGCCTAGTCTATTTTATTACCACCAAGTCTAGATCAATCAATCAAAATATCTCTTCTGATGAAAATGAAATGGTCAAATGCTCAACTTGTGGACTAAACTTGCTAAAGTCAGATGCACTAAAGGGCTATAAAGTTTGGTACTGCTCTGAAGAGCATAAAAATTAGAATCTATATCTAACCTTCACAGTGAAGTTATCTGCTTGAGGGTCATTCCAAGGACGCTTATACAATTCACCCAAGTTGTCTTCCCTATCAAATTCAACAATTCTTCCCCCTTTGGAGTAAACCACATACAGGTAAGCCAAAGGTAAGATCTCATAACGATATCGTATTTGAAAAGCTAAATCACTCAGACTAAAAGGATCAAGAGCTAAATCAACATTATTTAGGTAACCAGATGAATCTCCAAGATAGGCTTTTGGTTTTCTTGCAGTAAAAGCCACCATTTGAGCTTTCACTCTCAATTCATGCTTGTCTCCTCCGAACCAATTCAAGCCAGCTACTGTAACTCTCTGTTTTTTTTCGTAAGTTCCTAATAAATTTCCTTCAATCCAATTCAGCCAATCGTCTTCTTTATTGTATTCATACATCAAGTCTAAACTGAGGTTGTCCTTTAGAGCGAATTTACCCATAACCATATAAGAGGTACTAAAACCCAAAGCCGAGGACATCCATTGAGTTCCTTTTTCTCTGTTAACTTGCAGCATGTAATTAAAGAAATTTTTTGAAGGTCCCATGAATTGCAGCATGGTTCCATAATTCTCTGGTTTCTTGATATAAGGTGCAGTTACATCACCTCTGGTTATCCAGTAATCTTTACTCGCAGTTCTGTAAAAATTTGTGAATTCAACATTAGTGGTATTCTTAAAGCTGCCGTTATAACTTAGAAACGTGGAAAAACTAGCTTTATTTAAATCCGCATTGCCCTCATAAGACAATCCAAGCTGGAAATCGTTTGAAAGAAAGACAGAAGACTCATCGTAATCTGAGAATTTCAAACCATTTTGGCTGCCTGCAAAGAACCAATTGTCCGTAATCTGATAACCCATATCCGATATATCCGTTCCTTCATCAAAAAAGAAAACACCAAAATCGTGCCACCTTCCTTTCCTGGGTGAGGCCGTCAATCTAAACCTAAATGCATCTCCTGACTGCTTGGTTCCATCCAGTCCTTGATCAACGTCCGAGGTTATGAAAATTGTATCTATTCTCATTTTATCCGTAGGCCTGTAAATTAAATCCACCGAATGCACATTTGCCTCTCTACCAAGAACTGGGCTTTTTGCATAAGTAGTTAAATAACCTATGGAATAGTTCTCAGAGTTCTTTCTGGTTCTAATAGAATAGAAATCTCTTCCTTGACTGAACTCTTCATCGGCTTCAGAAGCCCCTAGAAAACCAAAGTCTAAGGATTCACTTTGTTGTGTGTACCTTACGGCGTAATCTATATCAGAAATTCCTACTTTGCTCGACTCGCAAGCTTTCTGTATAGCATCAGAGTACTTAGAGCAGTTATAGTCCGGGGCCGCTCCGATTCTTCTGGTGTTTATTAAGTAGAAGAACATGTAGCCTTTAACATCAAATAAAGAATGATTCTCCGAGAAAAAAGGTCTTTTATCAGAATAGAAAGTTTCACTGGAAGAAAAATTAACAACAAGCTCGTCACTTTCAACTTGTCCAAAATCAGGGTTTAGAGCAACGTTAAGTTGTTTACCAGAGTCAATTTTCCAAAATATCTCTGCGCCTGCTTTCGTGTCCATATTTTCAAGAACCCTGTCTTCCGTCATGTTAACGAATGGGAAAAAATCTAACTTTGAAACACTGTAATTTTTAAATTCATAATCATGAAAGAGAGACATGAATTTCTCTTGCCTAGGATTACCTTTTATTGAGGTGTTCACTCTGAATTCCTCTCTAACCATTCTCCAAAAAGATAATTTAACCTTCCTCACGTCTCCTTTTTGAGATTTCATTGGAGCAATACTCCATGGTATAAACATTTCAACAAACCAAGTGTCGCCTTCTATGTGAGTAGCAGAATCCCAATCACCGTCCCAATCGTAGTTGACTTCATTTTCATTTCTGTAAATACCGTCAGCTATAGAATTCCCAGAAGCTACAGTAAATCCATAAGCAGCCAGCCCGTCACCATCAAAGTCGATGGCTAAGCCTGCCTTATCGGCATTACCCATTTCATCGTCTCTTTGGAGTTTATTGGAACGAATTGATTCATTTGGTTGCTCATTAATAAACCCAAAATACATACCTTTCTCATCTTCTTGAATTAAGACCTTTTGGTAATGTTTGGGTTCGCCTAAAGAAAATGGCATCGATTCGTAAAACTTAGTCCACTCCCTTGCTGCAGACCAATCCTCCTCATCCAACACCCCATCAATCTTTATGTCCAGTGCGTAAGCGGGTACTGACATGAAAAGTGAAAACCTTAAGACGAGGGCAGAAAAGAAACTGAGCTTCCTATGCAAGACGTGTACTCCTAAAAATAAGCCGACAGTTTATAGTCAGAGAAGATAAATACAAGCAGGAAATAGGTTATTACCAATATGCTCTGACAAGCCAAAGTTATGAAGTTAGTTTAAAATCTATACCTAAGTTTTACAGTGAAGTTATCGCTTTGAGGATCATTCCAAGGCCTCTTATATAATTCACTTAGATCATCTTCGGTGTCATCGGCAACGATGCGTCCTCCTTTGGTGTAAACAACGTACAAGTAAGCCAGTGGCATAAGTTCGTACCTATATCTAACCTGAAAGGCTAGCTCACTAAGGGTTATTGGTAACAGATTGATATTGGAGGAAGGGTTGAGGTTTCCATAGAGATCAGCTAAATAAGCCTGAGGATCCCTGGCAGTAAAAGCAACCATTTGAGCTTTGATTCTTAATTCATGTTTGTTACCCTTAAACCATTGCAAACCTACAATTGTTGTCCTTTGTTTCTTTTGGTAAGTGCCTAAAACATTGTCTTGCAACCAATTCAGCCAGTCCTCTTCTTGGCCATGTTTATAAAACAAGCTCAGGGAAAGTGTATCCGCAGGGGAGATACTTACTTTTCCTTGATAAGAAGTTTGCCATCCTAAAGCAGCTGAATATCGACTGCCCTGACGACGATCTACTTCAAAACCGTACTGCAAAAAATCATCACTTGGGCCTCTGTACTCAAATTCCACTCCGTATCCCTTTGGCATATTAATAAAAGGGGAAAGTGCAGATTTTCTTGTGATAAGATTATCTCTTCCAGTGGTTCTGTAGAAAACTTCTGCTTTAATTTCAGAAGTGTTCGTGAAAGAATTTTCGGCTGAAAAAGAAAACCCAGATGGCTCTTTCTCAAAATCAGAAGTTGATTTAAGACTGTATGCAATTTCATACTTTCTAGCTCTAGCAATAGAATCTTGAGAAAAATCTGTTTGCTTAATCGACGCTCTTCCGCTTATCATCAATAAGTTATTTCTCCATAAATAACCCATGTCTTTCAAATCAAGATCTTCATCAACATAAAAAACACCAACTCCGTTGTGTCTGTTCTTGCTTGGGTCGTGACCGTACCCTAAGTTAAATCCGTAGCCTGTCTTGCCGTTTGCATCAGAAGCAAGAGCTGTTCCAGATAGCCTCCTAATGCTAGATGGTCTATATTCAAAATCCATAGCATTTACCTTTGCAGTTCTGTCGATGACCGGCCTATTAACGTAAGTCCCTAAATATCCTACAGTGAGATTATCTCTTTTCGTTCTTAATCTTACTGCGTAAAAATCTTTTCCTTCACTAAATTTCTCATTTGTCTCGAAGGCCCCAAGGAACCCAGCATCAAAGTTTTCTCCCTGTTGGGTATACCTAAAAGCAGCATCTATATCGTTTGCTCCCTTTTGAGAGTCTTCACACAGCTCTTGTTGCAAGGGAAAATCTTCAGAACAATTATAGTCTGGAGATGCGCCTATCCTTCTTGTGTTTATAACGTAGAAGAATCTAGACCCTTGAACATTAAAGAGGTTATGATTTTCAGAGAAAAAAGGTCTTTTATCTGAATAAAAAGTTTCAGAAGCAGAAAAATTTACTACCACATCATCGCTCTCAACTTGCCCAAAGTCTGGGTTAAAAGCTGCATTTAATTGTCTGCTGGAATCGATCTTCCAAAAAATTTCTGCCCCTATCTTGTTATCTACCTCACCTTCGAGCCTATCTTCATTTAATGTGAGATATGGAAAGTAATCTATTTTAGAAGATTGATAGTTAGTAAAAGTAAAGTCATTAAAAGCAGATAGGTAGATATTTTGATAAGGACTTCCTTGAATCGTAGCAAAGACTCTGCTGTAACCAGCCATCATTCTATAAAAGCCTAATTTAACTTTCCTATTAGGACCTGATTGAGCTTTCATTGGAGCAACAGACCAAGGTATAAAAACTTCTGAATACCAAACACCATCTCCAATGGTTGTTGCTGATAACCAGTCCGCATCCCAATCGGTATTCTTGTTATTTTCATTTCTATAAGTAGCATCACCTATAGAACCTCCCGAAGAAACAAAAAACTGATATCCGGTTAAGCCATCGGCATCGAAGTCAATCGTCACTCCATTTTTATCAGCCATGGATCGCTCGTTGTCTCTTTCATGATTTTGAGACCTCATGCTTTCATTGGACTGATAGTTCTTGTAACCTAGATAAATTCCTTTTTCTGACTCTTGTATAAGTATTACCGTTTTAAAATCGGTTACTTCATTTAATGAGTATGGAAAAACCTCATAAAATTTTGTTATCTGACTAGCATCGTTCCACTCCGGATCATCTAAAATACCATCAACCTTTATCTCAGAAAAAATAGGTACACTGAATATTACAAGCCATGCGCTAAATCGCAATTTTAAGGTATTCATAAGATCCTTATTCTTTTACTTCTATGGTTATTTTCTTTGATATTAAAGGGATAGAGTGAGGTACGTGAAACCAATTGCCTAGAATTAATTGCAGATCATGATTTCCAGGTTCTAGATTTAAAGTGGTTTCAGTCTGACCTCCACCAAAATGTATATGATTCTTGTCGGTAGGAATAGGCTTAGTTAGATCTGGTAATTGTTTTAAATCTATAAGCAAATGATGGTGGCCAGTGCCGGGTTTATCAACTCCTGCTGGAGCTA
>CENF01101261.1_pt1 | contig 10522 bp, 13 predicted proteins | sample 361291 | NCBI WGS metagenome assembly CENF01 (sample SAMEA2619399, study PRJEB7988) | marine metagenome | isolation source: saline water (ENVO:00002010), including | reverse complement strand
CAGCAAATCTTTGGAAGGTGGTGCATCTGTTTATCCAAAAAAATAAATGAAAATTAATTGCTGCTTATCATGTTTGTCTCCTCAGCAGCATTAAAGTCTAAAGGCATAATAATATTTATGCCTTTAGGTATTTAGAAAAAAGATGTTGACAGGTACATAAATATATCATAATATACTTATATACCTCCTTCGTAGTAAAGCCAGCAGCAATGCTGGCTTTTTATATTTTCAATACAGTGCCTACTTTAATTTCAAATGTGCTTACATTAGCTTCACTGTTAATTCCAAAAAGCACAGATATTGCTCGAATAGTATTTCCATGTGATACAACAAGAATATTACCTGAATTTGGCAAACTATCGATGAAAGGCTTAACTCTTATACTCACATCTTTGAGGCTTTCACCATTCGGAGGACTAGTTTCCCAACCACGTCTTGCCGCATAGTAGTTTGCCTCGCCTTCTATAGATTTAACCTCTTCTTTATTTTTAGCGGACCAATCGCCATAACTTCTTTCCTTGAGTCTTTCATCCACAATGATTTCTTTATCATCAATAATTATATTAGCTGTTTGCAGAGCTCTTTTAAGAGGCGATGAATAGACATAGTCAAATTTGACAGTATAAAGCTCCTCTTTTAAGTCATGGGCTTTATGTTTTCCGTGATCGGTTAGCTCTGGATCGTGCCAACCTGTAAATAATTTATTCTTGTTATACTCAGATTGCGCATGTCTCACCAACCAAATTGTTCTATCCATGATTATTTTTTATCCTCAGTATCATTATCATTTATTATATTATCATGTAGTGTCTCTTTTACTACAGTATGTCTATTTTTAGTAATCATCCTCGCAAAAATTATTCCAATTTCATATAGCAACCATATTGGAATTGCCAATAGAGTCTGTGATATTACATCTGGCGGTGTCAGTAGCATGCCTACTATGAATGCGCCAACAATAACATAGGGTCTTTTAGTTGACAAACTTTTCGGCGTGCTTACATTAGTTAAAACGAGTATTACTGTAACTATAGGCACCTCAAAAGCAAAACCGAATGCGAAAAATAAAGTAATAACAAAATCTAAATATCTACTTATATCAGTCATGACAGCAATGCCGTCAGGAGCAATACTTATAAAGAATGTAAAAATTAATGGGAAAACAACAAAATATGCAAAAGCTGCGCCAAGGTAAAATAATAAGCTGCTTGATATTAATATGGGTAAAACTAATTTTCTTTCTTTTTCATAAAGTCCAGGTGCTGTAAACATCCAGAGATGATAGAGCAAATATGGAATAGAAATGAATATTGATAGAATCATTACCAATTTGAAGGGAATAAAAAAAGGCGAGGCAACATCAATTGCTATCATACTGCTTCCTTCGGGTAATCTAGATATTAATGGTTCTGCTAGTTGATTATAAATAATGTCAGAAAATGGGAATAGTACTATAAAAAAAACTAAAACAAAAAGTAATGATTTTGATATTCTGACCTTTAGTTCCTGAAAATGTGGAATAAGAGATTTAAATGAGTTATTAATTTCGTCTTTGGAAGACATTATTCTTCTTCCTTCTTTTTATTCTCAATTTCTTTTTCTATTCTATCCATTGAAGATTTCTGATCATCTAGGAGCCTATTAATTTCATTGGTGGGTTCAACTGTTTCTCTTTGTATGGCATCTTTTACTTCAAAAAAATATCTTTGAAGTTTCCCGAACCATTTTCCAAAATATCCGGCTATAGCTGGTAATCTTTCTGGCCCTACCACAAAAAGTAGTAACAAAAAGATTATGAATAATTCCCAAAAACCTATATCAAACATAAGTTTTACTTTTTATCTTGTTTAGCTGATGTTTTAGTAGCAACTGGTTTATTATCAGAGCCATCGTCCTTTGAAGACTTTTTGAAACTTTTGATAGCTGAGCCTAAATCTGCTCCAACATTTCTAAGTTTTTTAGTTCCAAATAAAACAATAACTATGATTAATATTAATAATATTGACCATGGTGATATACCGCTTAGCATATTTAGTACCTCATTTATTTCTTAATCTCTTCTCTTCTAATCCAGACTGTCCAAATCTATTTTCGAGCTCTTTAAGGATATCATCTGATGATATCTCATTCAAAGATAATGATACAAGTGTGTGAAACCATAAATCTGCTGCTTCATGAATTATATGCTTTCTGTCGTTTTCACTCACAGCCTCAATGAACTCATTGGCTTCCTCTAACACTTTACTGCTGATATATTTATCACCTTTAATAAATAATGAAGAAACATAAGAGTTTTCCGACATGTTATTTTTTCTCTCAATTATTACTTTATCAAGTTTCTTGAGAACAGTATCTTTATTATCCTTGCTCATAAGGATAGATTATCATAAATAACTAAATACGTACTAGAACTCCATTACTTTTAAGATAATCCTTTACGTCTTTAATAGAATAGATTGAATAATGAAATATACTCGCTGCTAGAACTGCGTCAGCTTTCCCATGTAAAATAGCATCTTTTAAATGTTCTAACTTACCTGCTCCTCCGGAAGCAATGACAGGAATTGAAACTTCATTAGAAATGGTTTGTAGCAAATCTAAATCGAAACCCTTCCTAGTTCCATCTCTATCCATACTAGTTAATAATATTTCACCAGCACCTCTTTGATTAATTTCTTTTGCCCATTCTACTGCATCAAGCTGTGTTGATTTACGACCACCATGAGTAAAAACATTCCAAGTTTTTTTATCATTTTGCTTTACATCTATTGCAGCAACGATACATTGTCTTCCTATTTTATCAGTAACTTTATTAATTAAATCTGGATTAAGTACTGAAGCACTATTAATAGCGACTTTATCTGCACCAGCACTTAATAAATTTAATACATCATCATAATCAGATACACCTCCGCCAACTGTTAAAGGAATGAAAACTTCAGAAGCAACTTTCTCAACAATATCAATTATTGTTTTTCTACCCTGATGAGTAGCAGTTATATCCAAAAAAGCTATTTCATCGGCGCCCTCATCGTCATATCTTTTAGCAACCTCAACAGGATCGCCTGCATCAACTATATTGACAAAGTTTATCCCTTTGACAACTCTACCATTATCAACATCTAAGCAAGGAATTATTCTTTTATGTAGAGACATCTTAAGTACTGCCAATTTTAATTGCATCTGAAAGTTTTACTCTTTCCTCATAAAGTGCTTTTCCAATAATTACTCCGGAAACTCCTTTCTTGCTGATTTCATTTAGTTTTTTAATATCATTTATAGAAGTTACTCCTCCAGATGCAATCACTGGTATGTTCGAAAAACTTAAAATGTTATTAATTTCCTCAAAGTTCATACCGTTTAACATTCCATCTTTATTGACATCTGTATATACAATCTCAGATATATTATGATCTTCTAAAATTTTAATGTAGTTTTCTATAGTATATTTTGAAGAACTATTCCAACCATGAATCGCAAGTTTGCTGTTTTTTATAGCAATATCTACGATAATTTTCGATTTTAAGTCCTCATTTATTTCTTCTAGAAAAGATGGGTCTGAAACTACTTTAGTTCCAATTACAATCTTATTAATGCCGATATTTATGTATTCATTAATTGTTTCAATAGTTCTTATTCCTCCACCAACTTGTATAAATACTTTAGGATATGTTTTTCTGATTTTAGTAATTACGTTGTAATTTATTGTAGCTCCGCTTTTAGCACCATCAAGATCTACAATATGTAAATTACTAGAACCTTCTGATATCCAGTTATTTGCCACCTTAATTGGATCATCATAATAATGTGTTACCTCATCATAGTTCCCTTTAGCTAACCGAACACATTTGCCATCCTTTATATCAATAGCTGGAAATATTTTTATCATATTTGACCATCCCATTTAATAAAATTTTCAAGAAGTCTTAACCCATTAGAAGAACTTTTTTCTGGGTGAAACTGGACAGCCACAATATTATTTTTGAACAATGATGAGGTAAATTCTAGGCCATATGAAGTTTTTGATAATATATTATCTTGTTCATTAATATCTACAAAATAACTATGTACAAAGTAGAAAAAAGATTTATCTGGAATATTATTCCAGATAGGGTGCTCACGGGTTTGCATGACTTCGCTCCAACCCATATGCGGTATTTTATAATTGTCTTGTATTCTATTTTCAAAACTACATACACGACCATCAATAATATCAAGACAATCAGCGCCATTGTTTTCTTCGCTAGCTGTCATTAAAACTTGAAGCCCCATGCATATTCCAAGAAATGGTTTTTTGTTTATAATCTTTTTAAACTCTGTAACATCAAGATATCTGGATATATTTAACATACATTCTGAAGCAGCACCTTGCCCTGGAAAAACTATATGTGAAGATTTTTTTATTTCCTCTAGAGAATTACTAATCTTAACATGCGATCGTTTATCAGCTATTTTATCTAGTGCTTTAAATACACTATGAACATTGCCCATACCATAATCAATAATTACAATATCTGCCATTAAATCACTTCTTTAGTAGAAGGTATCTTATCTGCTTGCCTTGGATCAATAGACACAGCCATTTTTAATGCTTTACCAAAAGCTTTAAAGATTGTTTCAGCAATATGATGAGAGTTACCCCCTCTAATATTATCTATATGTATAGTGGCCTTTGCATGGTTGACAAAACCTTGGAAAAACTCCTGAAGAAGATCAATGTCAAATTCACCAACACGTGATCTTGGGAATGTCACATTATACTCAAGGCCTGGCCTACCAGAAAAATCTAATACCACACGTGATAACGACTCATCCAAAGGAACATAAGCAGAGCCAAATCTATTAATTCCTGATTTGTCGCCTAATGCTTTTTCCAATACTTGGCCTAGCACAATACCAACATCTTCTACCGTATGATGCGCATCAATTTCTAAGTCACCTTTAGCATGAATTTCTAAATCAAACATACCGTGCCTAGCAACTTGCTCTAACATATGCTCTAGGAAAGGTAGATCTGCAGATAAAGAAGATGTTCCTTCACCATCTAAATTAACCTTAGCATGAATCTGTGTTTCCTTGGTAAGTCTCTCTATATTAGCTATACGTTTTTTCATATGATATCTATAACATATTATAATAATTTAAGCCATTGCTTTACTGCTTCAACCAGAGAATCTGAATTATCTTTATGGTCATGGTCAGAACCTAAAATTTCGACATTTCTAGATAAAGAATATTTATTTCTTAAATACTCATGTTGAAACATAAATGAGTTTTCCCTAACAGAACCATGGTCATATTCTCCATAGATATTTAAAATGGGCATATTGAGTTTGCTATAATTTATGGAGCTTTTATTATTTTGATTTTTGTCAACAGCGCCAGAACCTATTAACACAAGTCCGTCTATATTATTTTTTTGATTTTTTTTAAGCCATGATGAAATCATATGAACGCCACAACTATGGGCAATTATAATTATTTTATCATCATCTATATATTTTATAGCCTCCGATATTCTATCGTCAGAATAATCAAATATTTTATAGTAATCATTATATGTTTTTCCTTTACTAAGAACCGGCAATTGAAGAGAGTAAATATTAATTTTTTGATCAATCAAAAAACTTCTTATAGGCTCCATAACATTTGGTTCTACTGGATGAAGGCCCCTGCCATGCAACATTAAAACAGAAAACGATGTATTGCTAAATTTATTGACAATTAAATTAAATTTTTTCTCAAGTTTAGAATTTAGAGTAATCACATCTCCGTCAATAACATAATCTATAATCTGTTCATTTATGTTTTGTTCTCTTTTATAATCGGGTATTTCTACTGAATATGAATAGACTGGCGCTAAAAGCAGTATGAGGGAAAAATGGATATATCCTTTAAATAAGCTCATTTGGTTTACTAAATATTTCTAATATTTTATTTTTGATGCCAGGCTCTAATAGAGAATGTCCAGCATTATCTATTATGTTTAAATTTGATGCAGGATATACCTTATGCAAATCAAAAGCCTGTTTAAAGGGGCAGACAATATCATACCTACCATGAACAATCTCACATTTAATATCTTTAATTTTATTGATATTAATTAAAATTTGATTTTCATCAATAAAGCAGTTATTGATAAAATAGTGAGTCTCTATTTTGGATAGTGATTCTGAACATTGAGAAAACTGATCTATTATGTTTTTTGAGGGAAGTAGAGATGAGGATTTACCTTCCCATTCCGCCCATTTCTGACAAAATTGACTACTTATATTTTTGTTTTTGCCATGAATTCTTTTATGAAATGCTTTTAAAATATCTTCTCTTTCATTTTGAGGAACATCAGCAATGAATTTTTCCCAATAATCTGGAAATATTTCATGAGCACCATGCTGATAAAACCATTTAATATCAGATAGTCTACATAGAAATATGCCTCTTAGAACAAGGGAGCTTACAAGTTCTGGGTAAGACTCTGCAAACAACAATGCTAAAGTTGAACCCCATGACCCTCCGTATATAATAGTTTTTTTTATATTAAGTTTTAATAAAATTACTTTGATATCATTAATCAGATCCTGCGTTGTATTATTATTGATACTTCCATAAGGACTAGATTTACCACAACCTCGTTGATCAAATAGTATAATTCTATAAATATTTGGATTAAAAAAACGACGATATATAGCACTTGTACCAGCGCCAGGACCTCCATGAAGAAAAATCACAGGGATGCCTTTAGGATTGCCAGATTGTTCCACATAAAGACAATGATTGCTAGAGACATTAACATTTAAGATTTTATAAGGATCTATGCTAGGAAATAATTGTATGACATTATCCATATGGGTACTTCCTATCATCGGGTCTAGTTTGAAATAATCTCAAGCTCCACATATACTGTTCTAGATTACGTTTAATATTTTTTTCTAATGCTCTATTTATCAATTTAGCATTTTTTTCCATATCATTTTCAGAAAAACCATTGATAGGTTTGTCAATAAAAGTAATATATTTTTTTGTAATTGGACAATAATGATTAATGCAAGGTAGTACACTTGCTTTAGATAAAGATGCAATTTTGCTTATTGATATTAACGTTGATTTTGGCTCATCAAAGAAATTTTCAAAAACAGAGTTATCTTTACCTAAATCCTCATCTGCAACATAATAAAAGATATTCTGAGATTTAAGTGCTTTGATTACTTTTTTAAATGAAAAATTATCTCGTGGGAAAACAACAACATTATCTGTAGATTTGCTTCTCGATTTACCAATAAACCAGTTTAATAATTTATTTCTAAAAGGTTTGTACATACTAATAATAGGATACTTAGACAATGATCTTCCTCCAAAATCAAGCGAAACTGAATGCGCTGTCAAAAGAATTACACCTCTATCTCTTGACAACTCATTATCTATATACTCGCTATTAATTATCTGACACTGAGATTGCAACGATAAATTGCTTCTCCACCATAGCAAAGGAAGATCTATAAATGTTTTACCTAAATATGAAAAGTAAGCTTTACATAAATTATTTAAATCATGAGAACTCATTTTTTTAAAACATAGTGATAGATTTTTTTTACTAATATTTCTTCTCTTATTATTAAAATGATATATGAGAGTTCCAACAAGGCTACCAAGGAGAGCTCGAAAAAATTTCGGCGAATAAGATAAAATAAAAGAAAAAAATATTAATAACCATGTAAACCAATATATTGGTAGAAGATAGTTAAAAGAGAATTTTTCACCATCATCTATACTCATATTTAAAGGATTATTTTTTGAAAGAAATGGTTTCGAGGATTGTTCCATAATGTTTTTAGAATTTCCAAAAATAGGGTGTCATAACAATCAACAGAGTAAATATCTCTAGTCTTCCCAAAATCATTGCAAACGATAATACATATTTGGCAAAAATACTAATACCAGAGTAATTATCTGCCACTGACCCGAGGGCGGGACCAAGATTGTTTATACATGAAGCAACAGCAGAGAAAGACGTTGTTACATCTAACCCTGTTAAAAGTAAAAGAAACGATAAAAATAAAAAAGAGAGAATATAAAATATAAAAAAATTAAATAATGTTGTAGATATATCATCATTGATTGAAGAACTATCAAGTTTTATCGGTATTTCTGCAGTTGGATGTAAAATTTTTAGTAGTTCTTTCTTAAGAAGTTTAAACATTAATAAAACTCTTATCACCTTTAATCCTCCGCCAGTTGAACCTGCACATGCTCCAATAAAACTGATAGTAATGAGTGTAGATACAATAAACGTGGGCCAGACATCATATGCTGTACTAGTAAAGCCAGAGGTTGTTATAAATGATACTGTTTGAAATAAAATTTGCCTGACAGTAATATCACTATAATTACCATTAACAGTAAATATTGTAAGCCCTAACAGTAAAAATAGTATAATGAAAATATATGACTTAAATTCCGTGTCTTCAAAATATGTATGTATATTTTTTGATTTTAACAACATAAAATGTAATATAAAATTCATCGCAGATAATAACATAAAGACTATGCAAATAATCTCTATTAAATAACTATCGAAATAACCAATACTTGCATCATGTGTAGAAAAACCACCTATAGCAATGGTAGAAAAGCCATGAGCAACTGCATCAAAAAAATTCATACCCGCAAAATAATAAAAAAGTGAACATAGAATAGTTAAACCAAGATAGATTGACCAAAGACTTTGTGCAGTTTCTGCAATCCTTGGGGAGATCTTAGTATCTTTAATTGGTCCCGTTGATTCAGCTTTATATAGGAGATTACCACCTACGCCTAGCATAGGAAGTATCGCTATCGCCAAGATTACTAAACCCATTCCGCCTAACCATTGAAGTTCTTGACGATATATTAAAATTGATGGTGAGAGAATATCTAAACTAGTAATGATTGTTGCGCCAGTTGTTGTCCATCCAGACACTGATTCAAAGAAAGCATCTGTAAAAGACAATGTGAGTTGTTTATCTAACATAAACGGCAAAGATCCAAAGATGCTTAGGATAAACCAAAACGCTACTACGATAAGAAATCCTTCTTTAGTTTTAATATCATTTTTAGAGTTCTTATTGGGATAATATAATATGAGCCCAGTGATTAATATAATTAATGACGACAGTAAAAATGTACTGAGATTACCATCATTATAAATTATTGATACGATGATGGGGATAAAAAGCATAATGCTAAAAAGAATTAACATGATTCCAATTATTCGTAAGATTAGAGAGTAATTCATATTTAAAAGAAGCCAACACTCACTTGAAACATTTTTTCTATATTAGTTATATCTTTCTTCTCTAGAACAAAGATTATCACATGATCACCTGTTTCTATCATGAAATCATCATTAGCCAACAAGACATTATTATTTCGAACTATAGCTCCTATAAGAGCACTATCTGGTAATTCAAGTTGAGATATTTTCTTACCAACTAATTTTGAAGTTTTTTTATCACCATGAACTATAATTTCCATAGCTTCAGCATCAGCAGTTCCTAATTGATGTACATTGACAATATCACTAGTTCTAACGGATGCTAACAAAGATCCAATTGTTACGTCCTCTGGTGAAACTACAATATCTATCTCCTTTGACACGAGATTTCTATAAGATGATTTGTTGACGATAGCAATTGTTTTTTTTGCTCCCATATCCTTAGCGAGCTTAGCAGATAGAATATTCATTTGGTCATTATTTGTAACAGCACAAAAATAATCTACTTCATTTATATTCTCATTATTTAATAATGTTTCATCTGCTATGTCATTATTCAAAACGACAGTAGATGAAAGGTCTTGAGCAACCTGCTTCGCAATATATTTGTCTTTTTCTATTAATTTAATGCTATATATTGACTCTAGCTTTTTTGCTAAAGCGGATCCTACTCTGCCACCTCCAGCTATCATGACATTATGTGGTCGAGCAGTTGATTTTCTCAATTCACTCATAAAACGCATATTTTCTTCTGTAGCCAAGAAAAATACATCATCATCAGGCAGGACGATAGTGTCACCATTAGGAATTAGATGCTTTTTATCTCTGTATATTGCAACTACACGAACCTCGACATTTGGCATATGATTTTTAAATTCAGATAATTTTTTACCTGCAAGAGGGCTATCTGGCAAGACTGTTGCACCCAAGACCTGTACTCGACCTGAAGCAAATTGAAAAGCTTGGAATGCGCCAGGATGGTCTAAAATATTTTTAACATAATCCGTTAATAGAATATTAGGGCTAATAACTTCATTAATTGAAAATGCTGATTTATCAAAGTTATCCTCATCTCTTAAATACTCATTTGCTCTCAGCCTAGCAATTCTTTTTGGTACATTATAAATTGATTTAGCCACATGACATGCTGCCATATTAACTTCATCACTACCTGTAACAGCTATTATCATGTCTGAGTTTTCAGCATCAGCAAGTTTTTGAACAGATGGATAAGAAGCCAAACCATGTATTGTTTTGATATCCATTTTTTCT
>CENF01094677.1_pt1 | contig 10561 bp, 7 predicted proteins | sample 361291 | NCBI WGS metagenome assembly CENF01 (sample SAMEA2619399, study PRJEB7988) | marine metagenome | isolation source: saline water (ENVO:00002010), including | reverse complement strand
GCCTTGTAAAAAATAATCTTCGATCCACTCTCTTCTTTTTATTCTTCTGGCAGTCTTGAAGTCAATTAATGATGGAGTACCCTGATATGTACCGACACAATCTGCAGTTCCAGCATATAAATTATCTAATATTAGGCCTACTTCAAGACCCCAAATTTCTGTTATCTTTTCTAAACCTTGATTAATGAATTTTGAGGTTATCTTTCTTGCCATTAGCTGATCATTATTTTCTTCAAAATCATCCCAGTGCTCTTTATTTAGATATTTTTCAATTGCTTCATGAACTGCAGTTCCAATATCAGTACTTTGTTTCATTATTCTATCTGCTTCAAGGTCACCAACCTTCTGTCTCCATTTTTCTATACCCTCTTTGTTATTCGAGGTTTTTGAAAGGACTGTTGTTACACTTGGAACAAGATTGCCATTAGAGTCTAAGTAATGCCTTCCAATCTCAGTATCAACTCTTTCAAGATCCGGATATGTAAACTTATTATTCATTAAAATGTTTTGATAGGACCGACAAGTCATTTTCAAAATTTTTCCAATAATTCAGTGCACTTTTATATATTGGTTGTCTTACTTGTTCTGAGCTTGCGGTTTTAACTGGACGAGACGATTTATAAAAATCCATACAAGATTCTTCAAATGGGAGCTGTAAATAATTTAACATCTTACGAACTTCTTCCTCTGAATTATTAATGACATCCTCATATAAAACTGTATGTATTGAGCCAGGAAAAAATTTGTTCCAAAAATCCATGAGTCGTAAATAATCTTTATAGTATCTTGCTATATCGTCAAGATCATAAGTAAAGTGTTGGCCTTTTGCAAAATACTGCTTAAAGCAACTGAAACATCCATCCATGGGATTTCTTCTTGCATCAATAATCTTTGCGTTAGGTAGAATCATCTTTATTAAGCCGATATGTGGAAAGTTATTTGGCATTTTGTCTATAAAGAGCTCTTTTTCATTTCTAGCCCACATTGTTTCATCAATAAACATCTTTCCATACATTTTTATTGATTTACTATCGAGTTCAAGTAAATTATTTAAATAGTTTTCTGAATTATTTAAAGATTTAATTCTCCTTCCTATTGTCATAATATTATGAAGTTCTTGAGTTCCTTCAATGCAAGAATGCGATGATAAGATTTGTTCAAGTAGCGTTGAGCCTGCTCGTGGCAGACCTAATATAAATATAGGATCTTGAGCTTCATATCCAGAATTGAAATCAATTACACTCTTATTTTTTTGAAAAAAATCAATAATTGAATCTATATTATTAGCATTTTCTTGAGCATTGTACTCAACAATTTTTCGCTGCATCCAATTCCCTTTCTCATAAAAAGTAAATGATTTTTTATAATCACCTTTTGATTCATAAGCTTTTCCTAGAGCAAATAACATTTGAATCTTTTCTTGTTCTTGGATTTTGTCATCAAGTGAATTTTCCATCTGTAATATTTGAGCCTCAGAAAACTTATAAGTTTTTAGATTTGCTAAGCTCCAATATCCCTCGCCACATAAAGGGTATAAAGTAATTGCTTTATGATAAGCATCTTCACATTCTTTTCTTCTTCCAACAGTTTTAAGAGCATGACCCATACTTAGGTATACTCTTGGATTATTATTTTTTAATGACAATACTTTTTGATAAGTCTTAATACCTTCATCATAATCTGCTAATTTAACGTATATAGTTCCAAGAGCAACCAGTGCCTCCAAGTTATAAGGATCAAGCTTAATTAGATTTTTAAATGCTTTCTTTGATTTCTCTAATTTATTTTGAATCCTATATACCTTAGCGAGGTTGTCCCACAATAAATGAAAATGCTGATCAATTTTAATTGCTCTTATAAATAGATTTTCTGCTATAGAATAATTTTTATTTTTAAAAGCTAAAAGCCCAAGCAAACGTAAAGCATCAATATTATTATTATCTTTTTTTAAAACTTTTTTATAAGATTCTTCTGCTAATTTAAACCTTCCAGCTTTTACATGTCTTATTCCTTTGTATAGTTCTGAGTAAGACTTATCAGATTCAAAAAATGTTTGGATAACTTCATCAGATTTTTCTTCATCGTCATGTTTTAAATAATAATTTGATAGCTCTCTGGCTGTATTTATTGATGGATGGGATGTGTTCAATAAAAGAAGTGTGTCAAATGCCGCTGATTCTTCTCCAATATATAACAATAATTTATATTTTTTTTCTAAAGTATTTTTATTTGAAGCATCTATTTTCAACACTCTATTTATGAATTTAAGTGATTCAGTTGGTTTATTTAGCTTAATAAAAATATCTGCTAAGAGATTTAGTGATTTTTTATGATCAGATTGAATCTTGAGAATTTCTTCAAGTTGTTCGATAGACTCTTTTAGATTATTATCATTAAGTAACTTAATTGCATTATCAAAAGCATAATTAATATTATTTAATTCTGACATAAAACAATAATGATTGATCCTAATTGGAATAAAACAGTTGTAAGTATAACTATTTTAATGTCATTGGTGCTATCTATATTCGTTTTAGCTGATCCAATAACATCTTCTAAAATGCTTTCAGAAGTTTACGCAATACTCTCTAGAGAATTTGAATCTTTTTTTATGTATGGCAGTTTTATCTTATTGATACTGCTTTTTGTTTTAGGTTTGTCTAGGTATGGAAAGATAAAAATTAAACTTGATAACAAACCAACTTATTCACTTTTATCATGGTGTTCTATGTTATTTGCAGCTGGTATTGGAGCAACCTTGTTGTATTGGTCAACAGTAGAATGGATTGAATACTTTAATATTCTTAGCTCTGATCCAAGCATAAGTGAAGATAAAGTTTTGTTATATTCAAGGTCTTATCCATTATTCCATTGGGGTTTTACAGCTTGGGCAATCTACTGCCTTCCAGTAGTTGCTTTTGGCTTAGCCTTAAGCCTAAAGCCTGAATCTAACTTAACATTTTCTGGGATATTATTTTTTAAAAATAAATATATTAATTTCATATTAGATGTTTTATTTATTGGTGCAATTATATGTGGAGCTGGGGTAGGACTTGGCCTTTCATTTCCTCTTATATCCTCTGTGATTTCAGAAATATTCAATATAGATAGAACTGTAACACTTGATTTGATGACAATAATAATTTGCTCTCTAATTTTTGGGACTAGCGCCTATATAGGTGTTCAGAAAGGCATAAAAAGGTTAAGTAATATTAATATGATTTTAGTAATATCATTTCTTGTTATTATTTTTATGATTGGTCCAACATGGTACATTCTTTCAAATTCTATAGAAACTTTGTCATTTTTCTTTATAAAATATACTGAAATGAGTCTTACTACAGGCACTAATATTAGCCTTGACTGGACTGTTTTTTATTGGGCTTGGTGGTATGCACTTGCCCCAATGGTTGGAACATTTTTGGTAAATATTTCAAATGATAAAACATTAAGAGAGATTATCTTTGGAACTATTTTTGTTGGAAGTTTCGGTTGCATATTTAGTATGTTGATTTTATCAAATTTATCAATTTCATTATTTGATAATAGTCTTTTAAATGGTCCTGAAATAATTTTGAATGATGTGATGACTAGGGAACAATTGGTAGTGGAAACGATATCAAGTGTGCCATTTGGAAATATGCTTTTAATTGCTTTTGCAATTATATTGATAATATTTTTGTGCACTACATATGACTCTGCTTCATATGTTCTTGCTTCTGCGTCTATGAAAAAATCTAATATGAGTAGCTCAAAATCTCTAAGGGTCTTGTATGCATTATTGCTTGTTGTTCAGCCTACTCTATTAATGTACCTTAACGGTGTAGACTCTTTTAAATGGATTATGGTTATTTTTTCAATACCATTGCTATTTATTAATATATTGTTAATGTACTCAATATTACAAAATGTATATTCAATTAAAAAATCATAAAGTTCATATCTTTACTAAAACGGTAATAGATCCATCTAAAAAAAGTCTTATATTTATTCCAGGCGCCGGTATGGATCATCGGATCTTATCAATGTTCAAAATGGATAGTTTTGAAGAGAGATATAATATTTTAGCAATTGATCTTCCTGGCCATGGATATACAACAGGACCATTATTTAAAGATGTCGAGAGTCATACTAAGTTATGCATAGAAGTTTTAGATGAATTAAATTTGCAAGATCTTATTTTTGCAGGTCATAGCTGGGGTGGGCTTATTGCCCTAGATCTATCTACTCAATATAAAAATAGTATGACCATATGCATGAACATTGCTTATCCATTTTTAGTAGGTGATATTTTATTAGATTATGCAAAAGGCAACTTAGATCAAGCTGTTGAATTTCTTATGAAGTTTGGTATTTATAAAATGCCAGAAACCGAAATTAAAACAACTGGTTTTGGTGTAAAAGGTTCAGGATTCTATGGCAGATCAAAGGGTGTTATAAAATCACCATACGGAACCAAGACAGTTGAAGATGATCCTGAAAGAGAAATTAAACTATATCCATTAAAAAGGTTATTTAATCAGACAGAAAAGGAAATTAGTTCGATTGATCTAAATTCATGTACCAACTTTAGACTCCAGGAAAGTCAAATTCAAAAATTTGAAAATGTAAAATACATATTCTGTGAAAAAGATAAATTGGCTAGATACAATCCTGATAACGAAATTCTTCAAAACGCTATTCTTGATGAAGATGTATTTATATTAGCTGGATGTGGTCATTTCCCCTATTTTGAGGATCCTGACCAACTAGAAAAAACCTTTAAGAAGATTTTAGATTAGTATCTATATCTTATTCTTATACCTACAATCCTAGGCTTGCTTCCAGTTCTTCTGTATCCAAAGCCTGCATATCCAGAATCACCAACATCTACAAAATCGTTATATCGTGATAAATAAGCATCTTTATCAAACAAGTTTGTAATATAGAATTCAAGTGACGTATTGTCGTTATCTATACCTGCTCTTAAGTTACTAATATTATAAGCTGGTAATTCAGCTGCTCCATTTTCATAAGAAGTAAATCTTTTACCCGTATGAGAATGATCTAAGCTAACAAAAGCAGGCTTGCCCATAAAAACAAATTCTTTATCAAATGATAAATAATATGAGAGTTCAGGCATATACGCCAACCTATTTCCAGCATCAGCACCTAGTTCTCCAGAGGTGTAATAATAATCTTGTGATAATGTAGGATCCATTTTATTTACGTAAAAGGTCATGCCTGCAGTATCGTTGAATGAGTACATCATATTTAACTCAAGGCCATTAATTTTTGCATTACCTACATTTTCAGTATATGCAACTGAGGTAATATCAGTATCGTAAGTTGATGTTTGATAATCTGTCCAATCCATTTTATAAAAAGCCCCATTAAGAATTAACTTTCCATCTTTAAGGGAAGATTTAACACCAATCTCATAACTATCTAGATAGTCAGGGTCATACGTTGCTGGAATTAGCCCTGCTTGAGAAGGTCTAGGCCTATTAACACCTGATGGTCTAAAGCCCTCAGAGTAGCTTCCGTATATCATAATGTCATCAGAGATATCATGAGATAAAGAAAGTTTAGGTATTGAACCGGTTTCAGACGAATTAAAGTTTAAGGTATTAATACCATAAGCATATGATCCGTAATAACCATCACTTGCAACCAAGTTCATTGTTTGATCATATTTTCTTAAGCCAAGAGTTAACTCAGTTTTATCAGATACATCAAAATAAACCTCACCAAATACTGCATCTATGTCTCCTTTTCTAACTAAATCTGCTTCCCAGAAGATTGGGTATATACTTCCAGGTTGAAGATAGTCAACATCAGTAACCTTTTCATTAGTTTCCTTGAATGCTCCAAGAATCCAATTAAAACCAGATTCATTATTTGATTGAATTCTAAATTCAGTGGATGTTCTTTCAATATCATTGGTCTGAGCATAGGTCATTCTAGGATCTCTACAATTTGAAATATTTCCGTAGTAATAATAATCATAGTAATCACAAACATAAGTTGGATATGCAGCATATGCATAATATTCAACATAGCTAGCATAATCATATGTATAAGCAGTATCTCTTTCAAAAATCGAAGATGTTAAAATTACATCCAAATTATCATTAATTGAGCCGCTAATAGTTACTGACATTTGATCAAATTCATCATCATATTTCTCGGGAGAAAATCTTGTGTTGCTTCTCTTAGGCATTGCAGCGCTCTGATCATCAGTAAAGATATCAGTTTCATACGAGCCGTTATATTGAGATTCTTGTGTCAAGAATGATAGATCAATATTAAAATTATCAAATGCAGTTGCAAGCCTAATCCTGCTACCTGTTTTTGATGAATCATTGTAGTCATCTTTTGCAACATTATAAGGAGCTGTTGTGTTATCTATTGTGTAATTTATTCCATAATTTTGGTAAGTAAAGCTTGCAGGTTTATTGTCAATCCAACCTCCATCTTGAACATCATAAGCGCTTATTCTTGCGGCTAGACTTGATCCAATTGGAATATTTACAAATGCCTCAAGTGATTCATCATTAGCTCCGTCTGTGATGGAACCATATTCCACGTCCACACCTGCATCAAATGCAGTTGGATCCGGTTTTTTTGTAATTATTTTAATGTTACCTGATGTTGAGCTAGAACCATACAAAGTTCCCTGAGGGCCCATTAGAACTTCAACTCTTTCAATATCATACACATGTAGATCGGGAGTCAAACTTCCTGCTGTTAATGGCTGTTCATCCAAATATAAAGCAGTTGTTGCTTCAGGAGATGCATAACTATTCATAATTGCGCCATCTGAAACACCCCTTATATAAAAATTAGATTTTCCAGGACCTACATTATTAAACGTAACTGCAGGAGAAAGATTTGCAATGTCTTCTAAATTCTTAATATTCTTTTTTTCTAATTCAGCTGATGTGATAGCTTGAACACTCATTGCAATATCTTGAACGCTTTGCTCTTTTTTAGATGCCGTAACTATTACTTCTTCAACATTATCATCTTGCGCATTTAAATTATTAGCATTTGAAACGCCAATGCCTAAAGATAGAGCTCCAAGCCATGACATTGCAAAATTATTATCTTTAAAAACTTCTCTTAAAGCAGACGTCAATGGATCTACTTTTCTTTCAAAAAGTGGTTTTAATTGAACTCTAGACATAAATATTTCCCCTATATTTAAATATGTTTCTCTTATAATAATACCTTTATAAGTAAGTATTTCAAGCTATATGACATATAGATATATAGAATTCTAGAGTTTAAATAATTTCTCAAGAAGGAAATCATTTCCCCATTCATTGTCAATGTGCTTACAAGAATCTAGATTTATCTCCTTTTGACTATCAGTTTTACAAAATCCTGCAGACTCTTTTGTTCCAGGCCATGAATGACCTTTATCCATATTAACAAGACTAATTACACTAACATTATCAGAGCAATTTGAAAAAATCTCTTCATGAATTAAATCATTTTTATCATATTTAATAGACTTTTTGTTTTTGCAAGCAAATGTTTTTGACCATTCTTCAGTAATATTATTAACCGGAGTATAAAAATATTTATCGTGAGAAACTATTTCAAATGGCGGAACGACAAAGTCTTTATTTCCTGCATAAATAATATAATTAACAGGATCTTTAGGTTTGCATGCTAATCCATATTGAGGTGATCCTACTACATTTATAATACCTTTTATTTCATTGCCAAAGGCACAACCTAGTGCATGTGCCATCTTTCCTCCATTACTCATACCAACAATATAAACATCATCAATATTGAATTTTTTTTTGACCATATCAATAATATTTTTTATGAAGCCAACATCATCGCCACAGCTTGTCCATGCACATCTTCCAGCATTAGTACCTTTACAATTTGGATATTTTGGATACATAACAGCATCAATTGCGCATGTCTCTCCAATTGGGGTTTTTGTTTTTGATCCAGTTAGATCATTCCATGACGAAACATAATTTGAAGAGATTTGGCCTCTTTCATATGAGTTTTCATAAAAAAATGAACCTTGGGGATAGACAGCTATAAAGTTATATTTATCTGCACTTTTATTGAAGCCACCAGTTGTTTCCATTTCAAATCCGGAGGCGGAGCCTGTATATCCATGAAGACCTATTAAAATTTTATTTATTTTTTTATCACTTTTAGGAACATACATAAGAAAATGCCTATTTTCATTTTGGTAATTTAAATCAAATCGCTCCATTTCGTTAGATTGAACATAAATAGAAATAGAAATGATAAATAATAGAAATAATTTCATATTTTATTAAAAAATTTTAATAGCTTATTGTAGGTATTTTCTTTATCAGTTTCACTAAAAACCTCATGTCTTGCATTTTCTATCAAATCTAGTTGAACAGAGTTAAATATTGAATTTAAAAAATTAAATAATTTTTTTACACCCGATCCATTTCCACCTACTGGATCTTTAGATCCAGAAATGATGTATACGGGCATTGATTTATTTAAATCTTCATATTGATTACAGTCGAAGACTGATAACATTCCTCTTGATAGATCGTCCCATAAACCAATCGTTACTGGATATCCGCACAGAGGATCTTTAATGTAATCATCAACATTTTCATCATCTGAAGAGATCCAGTCCTTTTCTGTTCTATTTGGTTTAAAAAATTTATTATATTGGCCCAAGGTAATTTTATCTAAAAATTTACCAATGGCTTTTTTTCCAAAAAATAGCATTTGCAATCTAATAATGATTCTTTGAGTATTTATCACTGATATTGGGATCATTGATGACCCTGATAAAACCAAACCATCTAAACTTATACCTTTTTGAATTAAGCCTAATGAAATCCATGAACCCATGCTGTGGCCAATTAAGAATTGTTTATGATTAGGAAATTCCTTTTTAGTGTCACTGATCAAGCTAATCAAATCTTCAAGAACTAAATCCCATCCATTTTTGTCAGCAAAGTATCCCTTAAGACTATTATTTATTCTTTTTCCATGACCTCTGTGATCAATAGCAATAACGTGAAAACCATCATTGTTTAGTTTTTTAATTAGCCACTTATACCTTCCAATATGTTCTGCCATACCATGACTTATATGAACAATGCCGTTTATTTTGTTGCTATTTGATAAATGCCGATAAACCTTATCTTCGTTTATGGTGCTGTTTAAATTCATAATTTATAATAAACTCTTATAATAATTTATGAAATGATTATGAATGACATTCATATAGCAGGAACTGGGCTTTGGTACCCAAATGAAGTTATCACAAATGATGAAATAGTTTCGTCATTTAATTCATATGTAGATATTTTCAATAAAGAAAATAAGTCTCAAATCGACAATGGAGAAATTCAACCTTTAGATTATTCTTCTTCAGCGTTTATCGAAAAAGCGTCAGGTATTAAAACTAGACACGTTATAGACAAAAAAAATATTTTAGATGTTTCAAAAATGATGCCATCTGTTCAGCATGAAGATGAGTCGCGATTGTCTATTCATGCAGTTGCTGGTATTGAGGCTGCAAAAAAAGCAATGAAACAAGCTAACTTAACTGCAGAAGATATAGATGGCGTTATCCTGGGAACATCTCATTCTGCAAGAAATTATCCATCTGTTGCTATTGAAATTCAAAATGAACTTGGAATTGAGGGTTATGCATACGATATGCTTGTTGGATGTTCTTCTACAACCTTTGCCATTAATAATGCTTATAGTGATATTGCATCAGGTCTTGCAAATAATATTCTCGTTATAAATCCTGAAATATCAACGCCTTTTGTTAATTACACAAAGCGTGATATTCATTTTATATTTGGTGATGGGTGCGTAGCAACTATTGTTTCCAACCAGAAAAATTCTGATCATGCCTTTAAAATTATTGATCGAAGATTGATAACTAAATTCTCAAACAATATAAGAAGCGATTGGAGTTACCTTGTAAGAGCTGCTGGAGATGAAAAAAATATTGAAGATTTATTATTTTATCAAAATGGTAATAGTGTGTTTAAGGAAGTTTGTCCCATGGTAGCAGAATTCATAACAAATCAACTTAAAGATAATAATATTGAGCCGAAAGATATTTCTAAATTTTGGTTACATCAGGCTAATGCGAGAATGGTAAATCTAATAGTCTCTAAGGTTATTGGTACTGATGATTTTGATACATCTTTAGCACCCTTGCCAATAGAAAAATTTGGAAATCTAGCTAGTGCAGGTTCAATGTTTGCATTTAATCTTCATAATGATCTAGAAAAAGGAGATAAAGGAATTATTTGTTCTTTTGGTGCTGGATATTCTGTCTGTTCGATTGTTGTAGAAAAACAATAATTTAAATATGTTTATTGTCTTAATGGAATTATAATTAACCTATGGGTGAATATGATGCGGTCTGGGTTTTTTTAATTTCCTTAATCTTTGTTGGATTCTATATATATATTGAAGCAAGGCCTAAAGGATCAAATCTTTTTGGAGATATCTCAAATACAATAAGCAGATTTTTTAGAAAAAGATAATGCTTAAGGCAAATCCAAAGATAAATGCTATTACTTTGGTA
>CENF01010383.1_pt1 | contig 10567 bp, 8 predicted proteins | sample 361291 | NCBI WGS metagenome assembly CENF01 (sample SAMEA2619399, study PRJEB7988) | marine metagenome | isolation source: saline water (ENVO:00002010), including | reverse complement strand
TTTTTACGGTACAGGTGAGCGTTCGTTACTTTTAAATCATTTAGAGAATTGGCCCACTCATGCCAATTGGCTTGTTGCAGAGCTTTTATTTTTTCTTAAAAATCATAATCAGGGTAGTCGTTGGCCGAACGGTGGGATTGGGTATGATATTAGAGATGATCAAATATGGATGTACTTCACAACGGGTATCGATGAAAATAATACTTATTATGATGAATACACAGAGGAAAACTATCCAGATAGAGTTATAGACATTGCTAATTTTATGAGTATCGATCCATTTTTAATTGAGCTCATCATAAATTATAAAATGCAACAAGTGTAATTTTTTTAAAAAAGCGTCGAAGTGTATTTTACGTGTTGGATTTAGTTGACATTAGTTATAACTTCGCGCGATGGCTGATTTAACACCAGTAAATAATCGTAAAGCTGGGCTTATTATGGTTCTGGCTATGCTTATTGTTGGCTTTATCGATAACTACATTGCAATTATTGCTGAGACTGCAAGTTTGTGGCAGTTTCAGATAATGCGAGCAGGGTTAGCTCTGCCGATATTAGTAATTATTTCTGCTTTTGGGCTAGGTGTGTTGAAGCCAGTAAGATGGTGGGCAGTATATTTCCGTAGTTTTTTAACAGCGTTATCCATGCTTTTTTACTTTGGAAGCCTTGCATTTGTTCCATTTGCAGACGCCTTGGCTGGTCTATTCACAGCCCCAATTTTTGTACTTTTAATTAGTGTTTTTTTTTTACGACAGCCTATTGGGCCAGTAAGAATTATTGCCGTCATTATTGGCTTTTTAGGAATTTTACTTGTGTTGGGAAATACCAGCGAGGACTTTAGCTACATTATTTTATTACCTGCTATAGGAGGTTTTTTTTATGCTTGTGGATCAGTAGCTACGAGGCAGCTATGCATGGGAGAGACGACACTTTCTATGCTTGCTGCTCTCCTTATTATACAAGCGAGCATAGGGTTTGCAGCAATTTCTTTTTTGTCAATATTTGGATTTGATGCCCCTTTGGGTGCTGATGGCTTTATCTTAAGAACTTGGACGTGGGAAATGTATCCTTTTATTTGGTGGGTAGTTTTACAAGCTGTCGGGGCAACTATTGGTGTGGGGTTAATATTCAAGGCTTACCAGATTGGTGATGCTTCATATGTATCTATTTATGAATATTCTGTATTTATATTTGGTCCTGCGTTTGCGTGGCTGTTAATGGATCAGCCAATTGCGACATTACAAGTATTAGGTATAATTTGTATTACTTTAGCTGGTGTTTTGATAGCCTTTCGTTCGGGTTAAACACTACCTTACACGATGGCCTGTTTCTCCATCAAAAATTAATACATCACTTTCTTTAAAACCAACTGATACATTTGTTCCTGGATTTATTTCATCATCACTTTTTGTCTCAACAGTTAAACTCTCACCGGTTGGAGTTTTTAGGTAATCATAAGACACTCCCCCAAGCCTTTCCCTAAATTCAATATACAATTCAGACTTTTCGTCTGGAAACACCTCAAGATTCTGAGGCCTTATGCCAACCACAGGAGAAGTTTTCGCTTCATTTTCGCCAATGTTTGCTGGTACAATTTTATTACCCAAGGCGGGAATTATTAGGTTTTTATTCTTAATTTCTGCCTGGAAAAAATTAGTACTTGGGGAACCTATGAAACCTGCAACAAATCTATTATTTGGGTTTTTATATAGCTCCATGGGTGACCCCGTTTGCTCGACGTTCCCGTCTCTCAATACTACTATTTTATCTGCTAAAGTCATTGCCTCAACCTGATCATGGGTTACATAAATCATTGTCGCTCCAATTTCTTTATGCAGACGAGCAATTTCAATCCGCATCTCTACGCGTAGTTCCGCATCAAGATTTGAAAGGGGTTCGTCAAATAGGAAAACTTTGGGGCCACGAACTATCGCTCGCCCGATTGCGACCCTCTGCCTTTGTCCTCCTGACAAAGCTTTCGGTTTTCTTGTTAAAAAATTGTCTAGGCGTAATATCTTGCTCGCCTCCTGAACTTTCGAATTTATCTCGGTTTTAGAGTGACCGGTCATTTTTAATCCGAAGCCCATATTTTCAGCTACTGTCATGTGAGGGTATAGTGCATAGCTCTGAAAAACCATTGCTATCCCACGATCAGCAGGGTCAATACGCGTTACATCACGGGCCCCGATCTCAATACTGCCCTCTGTTACTTCTTCCAATCCAGCAATCATCCTAAGAAGCGTTGACTTGCCACATCCCGATGGACCCACAAATACGCAGAATTCACCGTTTGAGATGTTTAGATCAACGCCATGTATTACCTCAAGATTGTCATATTTCTTTCTAACATTATTCAATTTCACATCTGACATTTAATTTCCCTAATATCTTTAGAATTGCCAGGCTGCAGCATCAGCACTGATTTTTTGAGCGGTTTTTTCAATTATTGATTTGAACTTTTTAAGCGAATTTATGTCGTGTCTGCTTGTTGATGTCGCAATGGATAAAGCGCCAATTAAAGTTCCATTCTCAGCGCAGATAGGTGCAGCAATGGAAATGATACCCTTTTCGTGTTCTTCACGATCAAAAGCTATGCCTGACTTCTGAATTTCCTTAAGCTCGATATAAAGTGCTTCCGGAGAGGTGAGAGTATTACCAGTATACGCATGATAGGATTGCTGTTTTAAGGTAATTTCAAGGCGTTTGCTACCTATGAAAGCGAGCATGGCTTTCCCAACACCCGTACAGTAAGCTGGTGCGACTTCACCTATCCTAGCTAAAGTTTCATATTGGTTGGTCGACAATATTTTATCAACAAATATTACCTGACCATTATCTAGTTGAGCAAGATGAACAGCTTCTTTTACATTTTGTGCTAACTCTAAAACATGTTGCCTAGCAATAGGTGCCAATGATGCTGTTTTCCATGCGGCATGGGCCAGCGTAATTAAACGAACCCCCAAAGTATATGTGCCAGACTGTTTGTTAAAACTAAGGAGGTTTTGATTTACCAATGTTTGAGCCAAACGAAAAACTGTGGGTTTTGGATACTCACTTTCTTCTAGGATTTCATTGAATTTGAGTGCCTTGCCATGTCGCGCGACTATATCAAGAACGCTCAACGCTTTGCCTACTGTACCTCCCGCTTCGGCTGTTTTATTCATCTGCTTAATCTTACTTCTTTCATTGACAAGATCGTCGATTCGACCAATAGTATCACTAGTTGAGACCTGGTTTCAATATTTGAGACTAATTTCACGACTGAACAGGAACTATGGGAGGATATAATGTTCCGTACAAAATATACTTTAGCGGCAAGTGTCGCTTCATGCGCGTTATTTTTTTCATCGGCATTTGCTGGTGAGCTGGTGTTTAATACTGATGCTTCTGATGCAGCACCAAAGGCTGCGATGGAAGCCATCGTGGCGGGCTTTGAGAAAGAAAATCCGGACATAACGGTTAAGATTAATACATTTGACCACGAGGGTTATAAAACTTCAATTCGAAACTTTTTGACAGCAGATGCGCCAGATCTTGCTAATTGGTATGCAGGAAACAGAATGCTTCCTTACGTAAACGCAGGTCTATTTGAGCCAGTTGATGACGTTTGGGATCAGAACGGTTTAAGAGATAGTTTAGGTTCTGCGGAAGCTTCTATGACGATCGACGGAAAGATTTGGGGAGTTCCATATACTTACTATCAGTGGGGAGTATACTATCGGAAAGATATTTTCGATTCCAATGGCATTTCAGTTCCGAGTAATTGGGATGAATTCATAGCTGCCGGTGAAAAACTAAAATCTGCTGGTGTAACACCTATTACCATTGGAACGAAGTACAGATGGACTGCGGCAGGGGTCTTTGATTACATAAACCTGCGTACAAATGGTTATGACTTTCATATGGCTTTAACTAAAGGAGAAGTCTCTTGGACAGATGATCGAGTTCGTGCAACGATGACGAACTGGAAACAGTTGATTGATTCAGGCTTTTTCCTTGAAAATAATGCGGCTTATAGTTGGCAGGAGGCACTTGCACCTATGGTTCAAGGTGATGCTGCTATGTACGTAATGGGTAACTTCGCTGTAGCTCCTCTTAGAGATGCGGGTTTGTCTGATGATCAGTTAGGGTTTTTTCAATTCCCGGTTATAAATCCCGACATTCCTCTAGGTGAAGAGGCACCAACAGATACTATCCATATACCAGCAAATGCCAAGAATAAGGCAGATGCGAAGAAATTTCTTGCTTATTTAGCTAGAGCTGATGTCCAAACTGAAGTGAATGCAATTCTTGGTCAATTACCAATAAATAAGAATTCTAGCGTTTCTGATGATAAATTTTTGAAAGCTGGATTGGAAATGTTGTCAAGTACAACTGGTGGTATTGCACAGTTTTTTGACCGGGATGCACCAGCAGCAATGGCTGATGCAGGAATGGATGGATTTGTCGAGTTTATGGCAAAGCCGGAAAGAATGGATGCTATTTTAGAACGGCTCGAAAAAGCTCGAAAGAAAGTTTATAAATAGTATTAAAATAGGTTTGGCTGATTTAGATATTAGCCAAACCTTTATTATTTGTTGAGGTCGGTATGGTCAGGTTTTGGAAACGAAATCAGCGCTCATTGGCTCCATTCCTTTTTTTGGCACCAGGGATTTTTATGTTCTTAGTATACGTAATTATCCCAATATTTCAGTCGATAAATATTTCTTTGTATGAATGGGACGGGCTGGGAGAAGCCACATATATTGGGTTTGATAATTATTTTGAACTGATCGATGATGAAGCCTTTTATACTTCTTTAAAAAATAATGTTATCTGGCTTGTATTGTACCTGCTTGCAATCCCTGCCGGATTATTTGCCGCACTATTTCTAAACCAAACAGTAACTGGTATTAGAATTTACAAGTCTCTGTTTTTTTTTCCATTTGTAATTTCACAAGTCGTCGTCGGTTTGGTATTTTCGTGGTTTTATGACCCTAGCTATGGATTGATGAATATAATTCTTATGGCTTTAGGCGCTGACGCTATACCAGTACTGGCTGATGAAAAATACGTGACTTATGGAATAATAGCAGCAGGGCTTTGGCCTCAAACAGCTTACTGTATGATTTTATATTTAACGGGCCTAAACTCTGTTGATCCTGAGCAAATCGAGGCAGCCAGGCTTGATAATGCGCGTGGTTTTAAAATGCTCTGGTATGTTATTTTGCCACAGCTAAGGCCTGCTACATTTATTGCTTTGGTTGTTACTGTTATTGGTGCTCTGCGGTCCTTTGACTTGATCTCAATAATGACTGATGGCGGTCCATGGGGTTCCAGTCAGGTTTTAGCTTTTTACATGTATGAGCAGGCATTTTCGGAGTATGGTTTTCGAATGGGTTACGGTGCAGCGATTGCCGTGGTACTTTTTTTAATCATGATGATTTATATAATCGGTTTTTTGTGGAAAATGTACCGCGATGAAAGGAGCTTGTGACTGTGTTCCCGTCTCCCATTAATCAGACATCTTTTGCTACACAAATTATCTACAAAGTTGCCCTTCCGTTAGCCTTGCTGATATGGCTCTTACCATTATTGGCAGTTGCTCTTACTTCAGTTAGATCAGCAGGTGATATCACGTCTGGGAATTATTGGGGCTGGCCCACAAGTTTCAATTTTATCGAAAATTATACGGCGATTTTTCAAAATACTCCAATTGGTAAGTACATTTGGAATAGTTTTCGTGTTACTATTCCGACGGTTATTGGTGCAGTTGCCTTAAGCTGTATGACCGGGTTCGCGCTTGGTGTTTACCGGTTCAAAGCTAATATCATTGTATTTTTTATGTTTATTGCTGGGAATTTTATCCCGTTTCAAATATTAATGGTGCCTGTCAGAGACCTGACCGTTAATATGGGGATGTATAACACAACTAGTGGTCTTGCGCTCTTCCACATAGCCTTTCAAACTGGTTTTTGCACATTGTTTATGCGTAATTTTATAAGGGCGTTGCCTTTTGAGCTGATAGAATCAGCAAGGGTGGAAGGAGTTAGTGAAGTGCGTATTTTTTGGTTCATTGTCGTTCCTCTAATGCGCCCTGCCATAGCGGCTTTAAGCGTTCTGATTTTTACATTTATATGGAACGATTATTTTTGGGCACTTGTGCTCACTCAAGGTTCCGATAGTCAACCGATAACTGCCGGTTTGTATTCTTTAAATGGTCAATGGGTTTCTGCTTGGCATTTAGTGTCAGCCGGTTCAATCGTAGCGGCCCTTCCGCCTGTTCTAATGTTTTTTCTGATGCAACGTCACTTTATTGCAGGACTAACATTAGGAGCGGTAAAATAATGAAGCTTCATCACATTAAGTCGGAGACACAGAGCATTGTTTTTAAGTCTGAAAATAATTCTATCCCTGCAATTGTCTATTGGGGAAAAAAATTAGGAGAAGAAGTTGATTTAAGGCAAATGGACACAACAGCATGCTATGACTTGGCTGGTGGAATGATTGATGCTGTTATTCCTATTGATATTTTTCCTCAAGGCGGAAATAGCTTTGCGGGTCAAGCCGGATTGAAAATTAGATCGAAAATAGGTACCAAAATATATCCAAGGTTTAGGTCATGTAGTATTGAATCTACTAATTCAAAGTTTTCGTGTGTCGTTTCCGATGATGAGCTTGGCTTAATTTATAATGCAAGCTTCTGGGTTGATGTTTGCAGTGATGTGATTGTCTCATCTGCAGAATTAAACAGTAAAGAGCCAGTAATTGTTGATTGGTTTTCTGCACCGGTTATACCCATTGATGATTTTGCATTAGGGTTTGTTGAGTTTTCTGGACGATGGATAAGAGAACTTCAAATGAACCACGTACAATGGATGCCTGGAGCCCGAGTGAGAGATAATCCGACTGGGAGATCGGGGCATGAACACTTCCCTGCTGTTTTTGTTATCAATCAAGACAGTAACAACAATTCTGGAAAAGCGTATGGCCTTCACTATGGCTGGTCTGGTGGTCATAAAATGGTTGCTGAAGAATTACCCGATGGTCGACGGCAAATACAGATGGGTCATGCAAGTGGGTCTTATCAAGAGGCTAATGTTAGCTTTAAAACTGCGCCATTATACATGGCGTTTGGTGAAAATGGCCTAAACAGCGTTTCCACTCAATTTCAAAAATTTGTATCGGGCCAACTCAAAAATAATCCCGCTAGTCGAAAGCCGCGGCCAGTACATTTTAATTGCTGGGAGGCTGTTTATTTTCAACACAGTTTAGAGCGATTGAAAAATTTGGCGCAAACGGCTGCTGAACTAGGGGCTGAAAGATTTGTTCTTGATGATGGTTGGTTCGGAAAACGCAATAGCGACGAATCCTCTTTAGGTGATTGGAATGTTAATTGCGAGAAATATCCAAATGGATTGTCACCCTTAATAGATCATATAAAACATTTAGGTTTAGAATTTGGACTATGGTTTGAGCCTGAAATGGTAAATAAACAAAGTGATTTATTCATCAATCATCCAGATTGGATTCTAGGTTCGCCTGACCAAAACTTGGGAAGAAATCAGCTTGTTTTAGATATGTCAAAGTCTGAGGTGATTGATTACCTCTATAACAGCATAAGTGAAATTTTATCAAAGTATGAGGTAGATTATGTAAAATGGGACCATAACCGTGTTTTGCCAATCGTAGACGCTAATCAAACTTATGGACTTTATGAATTATTAGCTCGTTTAAACCGCTCATATCCTGAAGTTGAAATCGAAAGTTGCTCGTCGGGTGGCGGGCGTATGGATTTTGGTATTTTAGACTTCACTCAAAGACTGTGGTTGTCTGATAGTAATGATGCCGTGGAAAGAATGCAGATACAAAATAATTCTGCCATGTTTTTTCCGCCATCTGTAATTGGATGTCATGTTGGCCCAAGAAAATGTCATACAACAGGTCGAGAAATTGATATTTCGACTAGAGCTTGGGTTGCAGCTCAAGGACATCTGGGGTTCGAGTTTGATTTGAATGAACTCAGTGATGATGAAAAGTTAATTTTGAAAGAAGTAGCAAAATGGTGGAAAGGAAATCGATATTGGAGAATGGATGCTCTCAGGTATCGCCTTGATATGCATGATCCTGCACTTCTGGGTGAATTACAGTTGTCAGAAGATGGTGACAACTTTGTGGCCTTTATCGCTCAAGTGAATTCGTCCGCGCAGGCTTTACCTCGTAAATTTAAACTTCCTGCTTTGGATAGAGAATCATTATACGACATTAAATTAGTAAATTATCAAAAGCGTGAAAATATATCGCGAGGGAAAATGCCAATAAAAAATAAACACATAGAGGCCAGTGGTGAGATGATCATGGAGTTCGGTATTAGATTGCCAATTACTAACCCACAAACCTTATGGGTTATTGAAGGAGCGAGAAAATGACAAAGAAACGTCGAAGCAGCTTCTGGTATGGTAACAAAGACCGCGATGGTTTCATACATCGATCCTGGATGAAAAACCAAGGGTTTCCTGACAATGCCTTTGATGGAAGACCGATAATTGGCATCTGTAATACTTGGTCTGAGTTAACACCGTGTAACTCTAGCTTAAGAGATCTTGCCGAAGGAGTTAAACGAGGTGTTTGGGAATCTGGCGGTTTTCCAGTTGAATTCCCCGTTATGTCTTTAGGTGAGACGCAAATGAAACCTACAGCAATGCTTTTTCGAAATTTATTGGCAATGGATGTTGAGGAAAGCATTAGAGCCTATGGAATTGATGGTGTCGTGCTTTTAGGTGGCTGTGACAAAACAACTCCCGGTCAACTTATGGGAGCAGCATCTGTTGACCTTCCAACGATTGTTGTAAGTTCTGGACCGATGCTGAACGGCAAATGGAAAGGAAAAGATATAGGCTCTGGTACCGACGTTTGGAAATTTTCGGAAGCCGTACGTGCTGGAGATATGTCACTCTCCGATTTTATGGCAGCGGAAAGCGGTATGAGTAGATCTAAGGGTGTATGTATGACAATGGGTACCGCCTCCACAATGTCTAGTCTGGTGGAGGCTATGGGGCTTAGTCTTCCAACTAATGGTGCTCTTCCAGCCGTTGATGCACGTCGTATGGCATTAGCTCACCTTACTGGCAAGCGTATAGTCGAAATGGTTGATGAAGAATTAAAGCCATCAGAAATTCTGACTAGAGAAGCTTTTATTAATGCTATACTGACCAATGCAGCAGTAGGTGGCTCCTCGAATGCAGTCGTTCATTTACTGGCAATAGCTGGTCGCGTTGGGGTTGAGCTGAACTTAGACGATATCGATTTAGGCAAACATGTGCCCTTATTAGTAAATTGTATGCCATCTGGTTCATACTTGATGGAAGATTTCTGCTATGCGGGAGGCGTTCCTGCGGTTTTGGCGGAAATTTCTCATCTTCTGAAGCCTGTAAAAACTGTTCTTGGTTCTGGTTTGGAAGAATATTACAAAGATGCAGAATGTTGGAACCGAGATGTAATCTTTACATATAAAAACCCGATTAAAAAGTATGCTGGCCTCACAGTTTTGAGAGGTTCGCTAGCTCCAGAGGGCGCAATTATTAAGCCTTCCGCTGCAACTTCAAAATTACTTGAGCATCGTGGTCCAGCATATGTCTTTGAAAGTGTTGAGGATATGAAAGCCAATATAAACAATGAGGATCTTCCAGTCACCAAAGATACTATATTGGTTTTAAAAGGTTGTGGTCCAAAAGGATATCCAGGAATGGCAGAAGTAGGCAATATGCCAATTCCGGCTAAACTGGTAAAAGAGGGCTTGCGGGATATGGTAAGAATATCAGACGCGAGAATGTCGGGTACGGCTTTTGGTACTGTCGTACTGCATGTTGCGCCCGAGGCGGCGGCTGGTGGTGTGTTGGCTTTGGTAAAGACAGGAGATGAGATCGTTTTATCCGCAAAAGAAGGTAAACTTGATCTATTAGTTGACGAAGAAGAGCTAAGTGCAAGGCAAGCTTACATGTCAACACCACTTCCTGACTATCAGCGCGGTTATATTAAGCTGTATATTGATCATGTCTTAGGAGCTGAAAAAGGCGCTGACCTAGATTTTTTAGTAGGCAATGATACTCGCATACCACAGCGGGAGAGCCACTGATTATGCTTGCTAAATTTTCGGACTTGGAAAATAAAAGTGTTTTAATTACTGGTGGAGGCTCTGGTATTGGTGCAGAGATAACGAAGGCTTTTATCCAACAGGGGGCTAAAGTTTCCTTTGTCCAACGGTCAGATGCAGAGCATTTTTGTGACAAAGTTAAGTCTGAATTCAATTCGCGTCCGTACTTCATTAAGTGTGATATAACTGATTTAAGTGCGTTAAAAAAAGCCGTTGAGTCCGCTATAAGCGTAAATGGTGATATCGATATTCTAGTAAATAACGCTGCAAATGATCATCGACATGAAACACTAAACGTCACAGAGGAGTATTGGGATAATTCACAGGCCATAAACCTCAAGTCATATTTTTTTGCTTCCCAATACGTCTTAGCAGGAATGCGAGCCAAGGGTGGAGGATCGATCATAAATTTTTCATCTATAAGCTACATGATGG
>CENF01083816.1_pt1 | contig 10585 bp, 11 predicted proteins | sample 361291 | NCBI WGS metagenome assembly CENF01 (sample SAMEA2619399, study PRJEB7988) | marine metagenome | isolation source: saline water (ENVO:00002010), including | reverse complement strand
GCCGCGCGAGGTATGACACAACTAATAGGAAATATGGAGAAATTTAGGGAAACAATGCAATTAATTAATCAAGATACTAATTTTGCGGGTTCAACTTTAAAAGAATTTAATAAACAAAATGAGACAACAGCCGCGCAATTGCAAAGAACAAAAAACGCGGGTGATGCGTTAGCAATTACTTTTGGTGAGCCATTCTCAAAAGCATTAAAAGAATTAGCAAAAGGGTTAACCCCAATCATTCAATTTGCAGCAGATTTATTAAATAAATTTCCTGGGTTAACCGCAGCCGTAGCAGCATTTAGTGCAACCTTTGTAGGATTAACGGCGGGTATTCCTATCTTTGCAGCATTAAAAGTCGGCGTGGCAGTTTTAGGGATTGCATTAGGACCACTATTATTGCAATTTGGTTTAGTCGCTGCGGCTATTACGGGTATTGTTTTAGTTGGTAAGCATTTGATGGATAATTGGAAATTAATGGGAGATGGTTGGAATTTTATCGTTGATCAAATAAAAAATGTTACTACGGATATGGTCAAATGGATTGGTAAAGCATTTGATAACTTATTTGGCGGTTTAATAGGCAGAATTAAAGATTTTGTTGATTGGGGATTAAGGCAAATAGAGCGTATTAATAATTTCTTATTTAAATCAAGAAAGGCACAAGCAAGCAGTTCTAATAAAACTACTGCAACTGTTCCCGCATACGGCGAAGGCGGTTACGTTACAAGTCCTAGAATGGCTCTAATCGGAGAGGGGGGAAATAGTGAGTATGTTTTACCGTCAAATAAAATCAGTAAATTTATTAGCAATTATCAATCAGGATTAAGAGGACAGGCCGCAATCCCTTCAACTGGAGGCGGTGGATATAGCAGCGCGAATGTAAATATAAGTACAGGCCCAGTTATGGAGATGGGAGGGAACCAATATGTGACCGTTGATGATTTAGAAAACGCATTACAAACTTTTTCATCGTCAATCTTCGCTAACTCTCGCAGTTATGGCGGGCGCAGATTCCAGGGGCTTAGTTAATGGCTAGAGCGCAATCACAGTATTTAAGATTTTACACAGGGGGAACAAATCATTATTTGCTTCAAAGTTATTATGTTAATAGCACGATTTCCCTTGATTCTCTTAGTTGGACTTACTTCCCTTTTAATGCTGATGGGTTGATGCAAAGTAGCGCGGCGGGTGGTAATGGTGTTTCGTTAACTGTTCCAGCGACTGAAAAGGCGGTTGATATATTTACACTTGCATTATCTAGGGAATATTTAGTTCAACTAAAGATCTATGAATTTGATAGTCGTCTTTCTAATGTTGCCCCAGAAACTAGTCAAACTTTAATTGTTGATTTTATTGGAGTTATTAAAAGTATGAGCGGTGATTTTAATACGTTATCTGTAGAACTTGGTTCTAATTTATCGCCAGTCGGGGCGCAAGTGCCTCCGCGTAAATTTACCTCTTATTTGATTGGTAGCCCTATAAGAATATGACCAAATATAGACCCGCTAGGATTTCCGATCCACTCGAACTTTTACCACATCAAAGCGGGATTATTGATAACCCAGTTTCTGAAGGTGCGGCGGCTGGAAACACACAATTAGATAAACAACAAAGGGCGGCGGTTATTGGTGAGCCTGTTCCTATTGTTTTCTGTCGTCGTACTGGTTCAGGAGCTAGCGCAATCGGTGGAGTATTAGCGGAACCCTTATGTACTGAAGGCCGTTTTGTTAATGATTCAACTACAAATGTTTTAACTCTTGATTTTATGCTCGTCTTAAGTGAAGGCGATATGAATCAACTGCTTTTAAAAGATTGTTTTCAACGTAGTTGCAGAGTCGGGACATGGGAGCAAACATATGATCGCCGGGCTGGTTCTTTCGTTCCTCTGTATTCAATTACTACAGTGGCAAATAAAACGCCGTGGAATTTACCCACGTATGTAGGGACTAGTGGCAGGTATGAAGATATGACGACGATACATTTTAGTAATACTTATGCGGATGGAAGTAACAACGCTTTAAAACAGGTCTTTTGCTTCGTGAGGGAGGGTATTAATGTTGCTCGTATACTCGAAAGTAATTCTGTTGGTCCATCAAATAATTTTATTGATTTAGCGATCTATTTATTAAAAACCCGAATACCTGATGCGTTAATTGATACGACCTCTATGACGGCGGCGGCTACATTTTTAAATGCTAATAGTTTATTTTTTAACGGTGTTTTTAATCGTAGCTCTAACCTTGAAGATTATCTAACAAGTACAGGAAATCATTTTTTACTACGTCTAAGTGAGAAGAACGGGAAGAAAACATTTAAACCAAGAGTCCCAACAAATACAGACGGAACCATAAAAGTAACGGCAATAACGCCCTCTTATAATTTCACTGAAGAACATATAATCCAAGGTTCTTTTCAAGTTTCATACATCCCGATAGAAGACCGTAAAAACTGCAACGTACAAATTATTTATAGAGAACAGCCCGATGATGATATAGGCATAGTAAGAACAGCAGAAATCAAGTTTGACGGTGAAGCAAGTACAGGACCATATGAATCACACGATTTAAGTACTTATTGTGCGACCGAAAACCACGCTGTAAAAGTTGGTTCTTATATTGCTATTAGAAAAAAAACAATCACTCATACATGCAGAATTAGCGTCCGGCCTTCTACTTTTAACGCAACGCTAGCGCTAGGAGATATTGTTAGGGTCAAGCTTCGCAGAGAGACAGAGGCGGGTCTAAGTAGCCATGATTATTTCTACGAAATTGAACGGATTGAAAAAAGTACAAGTGGATTAATCACATTAGATTTGACTCATTTCCCTATTGATAATCAAAAAAGAAGCATTGTTGCTTTACTTGTTAATTCTGCAACGGGTAGCGGGGCACTTGTCGGAACCTCTCGAACTGATTTCTCTTGCGACGTTTCAGGAAGAAGAACAGACACAAGCACAACTCTTTCGGATGTAGGTATTGATTATGGAAGCTTACCCGTTAGTTTTGATGTTCCAAGTTTGGCAGAGGTTACAACGACATTAAACAAAACAAGCCTTGCGACTGCTGGCGGTGCTTCTACTGCTGACGGCTTGTCTTTTAACGTCGATTCATATGACATTGGTTCGTTCGGTTCAACGTACAACCTCAGTGCGTCGGGCGGGGTTGCTGGTGAGTTTGGCGCAGACTTAGGAGATGAAGCAAACGCAACAGATCCATTAGACAACCAAATTTCAACCTCGTTAACTGATAACAGGTCAACAAGTAGAAATTTAAGAGTTGGTGATCAAATAACGGCTACAGGTCCAACTTGTGCGGGTGGACGTATTCTTGCTTATAGTGGCTCTAGACCTTTAAACGATGACGGCACACCGAACACTGATAGTGACGCGATTGTTTGGGATACAACCCCATTCCAGACAATAACCGCGGGTCAAATGTCAACACCGGGCGTGGGGATAATGATATTATCGGCAAACGAAATTGATAAAATGATCAAGTGGGTCACAGAGTGTCCAGACGAAAGCAGCGACACAGGGTTTGGAACTCCTACAGAGATCGGAAAAACAGATAAGCCAATAGAAATTAATGTTAATGATTATCGTTACGCAAGATTTACAGGAACGAAAACAAGAGCAATCGCGGCTAGTGATGCAGTTACTGGATCAATCAATACAGTTGCTTTAAACTCTTCTTGGACTCAATACAACACCTATGATGGTTCAGGTAATAGAACTAGTTCAGATGGTTATCTCACAATTGCCGGTTTAAATTCTTGTAATATCCTGGCATCATTTTTGGGTAACACAACAGACACAGGACATGTTAAAGGCTCTAGTAGTGGGACGGCGTGGCAGTCTTCTGTTAACGGGGTGCAATATACTGAGCAATTGAATGTTATGACTAGCGTCGGCGGTTTGGGAAATAACGCTGCAGGGGGCGGATGTGGTGGAACTGGTTTCCTTGGTTGGTATGAGTATCTACAAGGGAAAGGCTCTTACATTAGGATTACAGGAAAATGGGAATTTACAAATGATACAAGTGCAGGCGCCCAGGAGACATGGGAGGGTATTAATAGCATCATAGAAAACCCTACAGACACAGCTTATAGCGATTATTCTTATGGCTGATTTTCCCTCTGTTGTCCCATCTGCAAGAACTTATATCCCCGGTTCTTTTGCAAGTTCTACGCTTCCCGATATGAACGGAAACGAGACAAATATTCGCCATAGTTCGGCAAGTTATGGGCATCAATTAAAACTCAGGTTTAAAAGTCTACCTAGAGCTGACTATGAAAGTATTTTGAATCATTACGTAATGCATGGGACATTTGAAAGCTTTGATTTAAATACGTCTGTTTTAGTTGCAACCAACTTAAGTTTTCCGAGTGGTTATAAGTGGAGGTATTCAGATAGACCTAACGTTAGTGAAAATAGAAGTCAAATTGATGTCACTGTAAGCCTTGAGCTTTTACCGCCTTACACTATTTGATTATGGATAGTTTTCCTTACTTAAGACCTAATTCTATTTCCTACGATTTAGGCGCGTTAAATGTATCTAAGAGTTCTACTTTATCAAGTGGCCCGATATGTTTTAGGCATTCATTAGCTGTAAATAATCACATATTAAATTTAAGTTTTACAAATAGAACACAAACTGAAGTTAGCTTGATTCGTGAGCATTATTACAACGCAGCGGGTCAACATTTATCTTTTACTGTTCCTGCGATTGTTTGGGGTAGTTCTAGCGTTGTCTCGTCTGGGTCAACCTATCGATATTTAGAACCGCCAGCAGAAAACCAGCGGGGCGTGATGCATGATATAGACATTAAGTTATTAATATTAACTGGACCTGAGTTGTTATTTACTTTAAATGGAGGCGGTGCGGCTTTGGCAAGTGAAGCGGCGTTTACTAGTTACGCCTTCAATGGACAAGATCCGTTTATCCTTAATCTTCAAGGCGCAACCAATTCAAGTACTACAATGATATTAAAAGGTGGCGGTAGTCGATTATGAGCCAAACAACTGTAAAGGTACAACTGCAGCAGCGATACGACACCGCAGCAAATTGGACTTCAGCAAATCCAACTTTATTAGCTGGAGAGATTGGCTATGAGAGCAATACCAGTAAATTTAAGATCGGGGATGGAAATACCCAATGGTCATCTTTAGCGTATGCCCCTGGATCTGGAGGATATACAGCAGGGACTGGAGTATCTATAAGCGCTTCTAATGTCATCAGCGCTAGTGCAGTTGCCTTAAGTCAGGTTTTCACGGCTGTTAATCAAACGGCTCATTTAGCATTAACGACGCAAGAAGGCGACATAGTTGTCAGGTCAGATGAAAACAAAAGCTACGTGAGAAATTCCGGCTCAGCCTCTGATATGACTGATTACACATTGTTGGCCACCCCGACTGACGCAGTACTCAGTATTAACGGCCAAACAGGTGCCATAACCGCTGATCAGCTCGCTGCTGCTATAGAAAGCGCAACAGATTCTAATACTTTCACGGACGCAGATCACACAAAGCTAAACGCAATTGAAGCTAGTGCTACTGCCGATCAAACTGGGGCCGAAATAAAAACTGCTTATGAAGCCGAGTCAGACACTAACGCCTATACAGACGCAGAAAAAACTAAGTTAGCGGGTATAGAAGCTTCAGCAACTGGCGATCAAACTGGAGCAGAAATCAAGACAGCCTATGAGGCAGAAGCAGATACTAATGCTTACACAGACGCAGAAAAAACAAAACTTTCAGGTGTTGCTACTTCTGCAAATAATTATTCACACCCAACTACTGCGGGTAATGTTCATGTGCCGACTGGTGGCAGCGCGGGGCAATTTTTAAAATATAGCTCTTCTGGGACTGCTGTTTGGGCTGCTGATAATGACACTACTTACTCAGTAGGTGATGGTGGTTTAACTACTAATGATTTTACAAACGCAGACCACACAAAATTAGACGGCATTGCAGCGAGTGCTAATAATTACGCAATATCAACAGATCTATTAGATGAAGATAATTTTGCTACTAACTCAGCGACTAAAGTTCCTAGCCAACAATCAGTAAAAGCATATGTAGATACGGCTGATGCGTTAAAGGCTAATCTTAGCGGTGCAACTTTCACGGGTGCGATAGCTGGCCCTAGTGCAACCTTTACTGATGACGGGGCAACTGGTGCGGTTGTCAGTATTCAAGGCGACGACGCGCAGCAATGGGGCTTTCATATTGGCAATAGCACTTATCACAATTCTCAAGCTTCAGGGCTTAAATCTTATATACAAGATGACGGCGATTTAGAACTGGCACATTACGCAAACGCTGAATATAGGAACTGGTGGATCTCTCAGCATGATGGAACAACTGGTAGATATAACATTTATTGCACAGCGGCTGGTTCTATTTATTTATACAACGCAGGAACTGCCAAGCTAAATACCACAACGGCGGGAATAACCGTTACTGGATCAGTTACTGATAGTACAGGTGAGTTAAGAACAATAGTCCAAAACACCCAAGCAGGGGCTTATACCTTGGTGGCAGCAGACGCAGGAAAACATATTTTAGCTAGTGGAAACATTACAGTCCCTGACAGCGTTTTCTCAGCAGGTCAAGCTATAACTGTTGTCAATAATACGGGTGGTGATTTAACAATTACCAAGGGAACAAATATGTACAACATCGCAGACGCTAGCAACGCCAACCGCACACTGGGTACGCGGGGTGTTTGTACTCTCTTATTTACAGCGGCTGACACCTGCTATATCTCTGGGTCTCCACTTTCCTAAATTATGCCTATTCAACAAATGCTATGTGGTGCAGGTGGTGGTATTAATTACGCAGTAGGTCAAGTTGTTTTTGATGGAGATAATGTAAACCAGACTTGGACTGTTCCGGCTGATGTCTATTCGATTAGTGTCGTATGCGTGGGGCGAGGAGAACCTAACCCTGGCTCGACTTCCGGCGATGGTGGGGCTTTAGCTTGGGCTTCAAATATACCAGTAACGCCAGGGGCTACGCTGACATATACAACACGTGCGGCCGCTGATAAAAGTAATCCTCCATCAGGTGATTCAATATTGTCTGGACCTGCTTCTGGCAGTCAGGCGGCGTGGAGTGTAACGGGTACATCCTCAGTCAGTGGTAGTCAATCTAGTACTTATTTCACAGGTACCCCAGGTGCTTCTAGGCAGGGCAACCGTGGCGGTAATAGTCAAACTGGAACTACTGGATGGATGAATAGTATGTATATAGCCGGTGGCGGTGGCGCGGGTGGCTATAGCGGGCAGGGGGGAGATGCTGGCGATACATCAACGAATACTGCATACAATAATAATGCTGCCGGTGGTGGTGGTGCTTGTGGTCATGGATCTACCAGAACCTGGCAAGCAAGAAGGGGTATTGGCGGAGGTGGTGGAGGCGTTGGCCTGTTAGGTGAGGGTTCTTCTGGCGATTGGACTGATAGCCAATGGACAGGCCATGATGATGGCTGGGGCGGCCCTCCTGGCTCTGGGGGTACGGTTGGCGATACGGCTGTTTATTGTTCTGACGGCACTTGGAATTGTAACGCTTTTGCTCAAGGACATGGAGGCGCATACGGCGGAGGCGCTGGCGGGAGTCATGGTGGTTACGCAGGTTATGCGGACCAAGAAGGCGCAGGGGGCGGCATTAGAATTATTTGGCCTGGTCATTTAAGGTTATACCCAAGCACAAGAACTGCAGACGAGTAAACTATTTTAAAAACCATGGCTACTCCTTTTGTTGAATACACAGACAAAGACGGTGTTAAATCAAAACTTGAATTTAGTGATTCTCTAACTACAGAAGAATTTCTAGATTTTTATAAAAAGTATATAAAATCTCACGACCCATTTAGTGAATAAACTTGCCATTGTTGGGGCTGGAAATGCTGGCTGTATAAGTGCCTTACACTTTAGGAAATATCTACCAGAGTTAGAGATTGATTTATACCACGACTCAAGCCACCCAATAGAAAGAGTTGGCCAAGGTACAACTGACCTTATAGCTGAATTAATCTCTAATGTTTTAGGTGGTGATTTTTACAAAAACAATCTTGGTGCAACAATAAAGACAGGGATTCTCTATAAAAATTGGGGGACAAAGAAAGACGAATTTTTCCACCCTTTTTATAACTTAAGTAATGTAGGCTTACATTTTACCCCTAAAAAATTTTCTGATACTGTTTTATCTAGTGGCTTGTTTAATATCAAGGAACAAGAAATAAACGACCCTGAAAAAGAAATTGATGCTGATTTTATAATTGATTGTAGAGGAAGAAAAAACATAGATAAAGATAATATAAACAAACTTGTTAACCCTTTAAATTCTGTTTTACTTGCAAGCCTACCAAAAAAAGAAATGATATGGACTGAAAGTATAGCCCACCCAAATGGTTGGTGTTTTTGTGTTCCTGTTGAAGACAAATTAAGCTTAGGTTATTTATATAATAGCGGCTTAACTTCTAAGGAAGAAGCAATAAAAGATTTTCAACAACGCTTTAAAATAGGGGAGATAGAACATTCAATGAAGTTCGACAACTACTGTTCTTTTAATCCATTCGTGGGTGAACGTACACTACTAAATGGTAATAGTGCGGCGTTTATTGAACCCCTTGAAACTACAGCGACTGGACTATATCTATGGATTGCTAGATGTGGTTATGATCGTTTTATTAATAAAGTAAATATTCCTAAATGCTTAAATTTGATTCACGATGAAGTTTTTAAGATTGAGCAATTTATTTTATGGCACTATAAAACAGGCTCTAAATTTAATAGCCCTTTTTGGAATTACGTTAAAACACTACCTTTTACCCCTATTGAAAAACCTGTAGGAGAGGAAAATTACGGACAATGGGGCAGACCTTCATTTGATGTTTGGGAAAATAACACCTAATTATTAACTAATCTTTCATAGCTTTTTTGTTGATGCACTCTAATTTCTACAATCTCTTTCATCATAAATAAAGGTAAGACCGCACAAAACGTCATTACAAAAGCTAAGACAATTCCATTTATTAATGTTCTATTGATCGACTCCCACATAACAAAGGGGTTTTAATACGTCTTCATAGTAGCTAAGATTCATGGCAAAGCTTTAGTTTGATGGTTAGGAAAGTACTTGACGGGTTTACGATTGCCACGTTTCTTATTGTCGTTGGTGGTTCTGTTACTGTTTATTTTCAGCGTGGAAATATCATGAAAGGAATAATGGAACAGGTCACAGAAAAATTACCTGAGTTAATAGAAGGATCAATGCCAAAGGTAGAAATACCCAAAACAACTGGTCCTGTGATGCCTTTCTAATGTTTAAATCTACATCACAATTAATCGCCATTATCCTTGGCGTTGGAATGGTTGGACAGAATTTCTTTGTTTTAAATATGCTTAGTAAACGTGAAACAGATATGCCAAACTTAGCCCGATTAGCAACAACAGAAAACAGCTCTTCGCAAATGAAATATTCAAGGGATGGAGAAAAATTAGACGTTTTAGTAACACACCGTATGTTTGATCCTAAGACGGTAATGTTTACTTCTGAAAAGTCTAAATGGAACGGTAAAACAGATTACACGCATAGAGAATATATCCCGCACGTACCAACAGAGAAAGCGCAGGAAATCGACTTAAAGTGTTTAGAGGCTGAAATAATCGCACGTAATAATGGCGGCCTTGTGGCGGCGGGTGTAGCAGGCGCGGCGGGTGCTTCTAAACTTTCTTCGATCCCAATAATAGGTTTTCTACTTGAACCATTCGCAAGAAACCGCGCTCAAAAAATTGGGCAAAATGTAGGCGGCAGTTTAGGCAAAGATTTATCTGATTGTTAAGTGCCAGAAATACCAGAGATCGGGATTCAATCAATAAGGTCTATACCTTCATGGGCGCAAAGACAATCTAGAAGTACTGCTTTACCTCCACCAATTACTAGCCGTTATGCAGTGGGAGGATTCCCCATTGTTGAAGTTCCCGGTTGCGTTCGGATGTGGGAAGATTTCACAAAAAACTCTGAACTAGTCTTTGACGATCCGAAAGGTTCTGTCGTGTTGTGCGAAGGCCCAGTCCCTACCCTTGAAAGTATGGCGGTTGATTGGGATGCTCTTTCATATAGCAGTTCAGAACAAGAAGAGGAAGTAATAGAAATACCACCGCCACCCGTTCAGATTGTGCCACCCGTATCAAAGAAAAAGAAAACGAACAAAGAGAAGAAAGAAGAAAAGGAACAACAAGGGAATCAGGAGCAAGGTTCATCTGATATTCCTACTGGAGATTTAAATTTAAATAATGCTTTTAATGTTGATCTTTTGCCCTGCCCTCGTCCTGATGATTTAAGCGTTGGTAGTAAGGGCAAGTTTGGAAGAGCGAGAGTTAAAGATCATAAATTAAATTCAGATAATGAGTGCGTGACCCTTTGGGAAGAAATACCAGTTCTAGAAACTGTTAACACTTATTTACCACCGCCGCCTTTGGTACTTACAACGGGAGCCGTGGCAGCTACGGCGGTTACTGCCTCAGTATTAGTTAAACCTTTAAGTGATTATCTTTTAAAAATTGTTAAACCATTAGTTAA
>CENF01101061.1_pt1 | contig 10596 bp, 8 predicted proteins | sample 361291 | NCBI WGS metagenome assembly CENF01 (sample SAMEA2619399, study PRJEB7988) | marine metagenome | isolation source: saline water (ENVO:00002010), including | reverse complement strand
TGTTTATCTTTTTTAGACTTAAAGATATCCATAAACCCTTCGTATGTTTTTATATGATTCATAATTTATATATTAAATTATAAATCACTTTATTTAACTTCAATATATCCTTCTTCTTTAAAATTTTCAATTTCATTATTTCTATCATCTTCAGATTTGAAAACAAGTTCAACCCAAAATTCATCACCTTGGAATATTATACCATCATAAACACTAAGTCCATACTTATTTTTTTCATTATAAATTTTTTTGAACTTTTTTGAATTATCCATTTCTTATGTATTTAAATTAAAAATTATTTATTTCAACAGGTGATATAATGTTAATTGAATCATAAAATTTATTAATGTATCTCCAATCTAAATATTTCTTATTAACTAAGTAACATTCTTTACCCAATAACCCACATAGATTAGCCACAGATGAATCAATTGTAATAACAAAGTCTAATGTATCTATAACATTTTTAGTGTCTAAGAAGTCATTTAAAGTAGGGTTTTCACAAAAATCTAATGTGTATCCTTTTTGTAAATTAACTAGTTTATATCTATCAGATAGTTTTTTAAATAAATTAGGATCAATACTTCTTTCTTTAGCATTTTTAGATTCTGGATTAGCAGCAAAAAATACACCGACTCTACCTCTATCTACTTCAATTTCTTTATATTCATATTGCTTAATACCTGATTTATTATATTGCGCAAATAACTCACCAGTAGATATATATCCATCAAAGTCAGATATAAATTCCATAGATAATGTTCTATCAGTAAAGAAATCTATATCAGGATATAATGACTTAAATAAATTAATAGTTTCTGGATAAACTTGTATTTTAACAGATTTACAAAGTTTAGTAGTTTCCACAAAAGATTTAGAAAATAAAAACTCATCTCCAAACCCCTGTTCATTTAGAACTAAAATGTTTTTATCTTTTAAGTCTTCAATATTATTTACCCAAGGTAAAGGTAAATTAGGAAAATGAACACCATCTTTTGAGTTTCTACCTATTCTAGTATTATAAATTTCTAATCCTTTTTTATAATCACCACTCAATAGATATACTAAACTTTTTTCATAGATATTATCAACACCTAATTCTTTTTCATACTTTTCATAATACTTAATAGCATTTTTAAAATCCCTCAACGAATGATAACAAAGTCCTATATTAAACAATATTTGTTTATCACAATCAGGCAAACACTTTCTATACCACTTTAGTGCTGTTTTAAACTCACCTTTATTATAAAAGGATATAGCTCTATTATTATATTTTACTTGGTCATTAACAATCATAATATAAATTTATGAATTTTTTTTGAAATAGTTGTTACTTTTTACATATATTTTTCGTATATTTAAATATATGGAAGATAAAGATAAAAATATAGCTTGTATAGACTTTACCAAATTCAAAAACTATGATGAATATAGGAAATGGCAATTTAAGTTAAAGGATGATGTTTATATAAATAGACAATATTGTAATTTAAATGTTGATAAAGATAAAGATGGATATTTGAGTACAAAAAAGGTTTTCGATAAACTTGCTAGAATTTGGGTAATAGGTAAATATGTTGTAGCTATGCAACATAGAGGTTCTTATAGAGTAGTTCTAAACACCGATTTAAAAAGGTTCATTATAGAAGAATCATATGATGCCGTTGAAGACCCAAAAGAAGTTAATAAATATGTAAATGAAATTAAATTGTTGGAAAATAAAGAAATGTCAATAGATTCTATATTAGATAAAATAAGTTACGAAGGTATTGATTCTTTAACTGAAAAAGAAAAAGATTTTTTAGATAATAATGTTTAAAATAAATTAGTATATTTGAATATAATCAAATGAAATAATTAAACCGATTAAAAAATATATATAAAATATAACTTTATTAATAAAATTTCCTTATATTTACTATTATAAATAAAAACTTAAAAATCCACATAACATGAAATTAGACATCAGAGGTATTATAAGATTTAAAATGACAGATTTCAATTCAGCAGAAGAAATTATTAAGTATGTTGAATCTGATGATAATTTTGATGTGTTAAGAAATATTCTTACTACATATCAGATAGATAGAAAACATAAAGATAAAACTAGAATGTCATATGAAAAAGCTTTTAAATATTACGATGAATTATGGATAATTGATGGATTTTGTATGGCTATTAAACCAAAAGATGATGACGAAATTGTTATAAATCCAGAGTTATCAGATTTTTTATCGGAACAAACATTTGATTATAAAAAAGAAAAAGAAAAATTAGAATCTTCTAGAATCTTCTTAGAATCTCTAAGTATTGATTCTATATTAGATAAAATATCTAAAGTAGGAATTGAAAACATAACAGAATCCGAAAAAAGATTTTTAGATAAAAATGGATAAATTTTATATTTTTTATAAAAAAGAGGATGTAACTAAACATCCTCTTTTTTTGATCTAAATTTTTATATATAACTTATGATAAGGATTAAGAATTTCAAAGATTTTAGGTTAGATAAATTACAAATAACTAATGAAAATTGGTGGAGTAAATTAACTGGTAGAGATAAACGTAGAAAAGAAGAAATTGATAAATTAACTAAATCAATCTTACAAACATATAAATCAGCTAAAGATTCTAATGATAAAGAACTTGTTTATGTTTATAAAAAAGAATTTAGTAAAATATTAGATATGAGAGCTAAGAGAAAAAGTTACATTCTTAAAAAAATGTTGGATGACAGTGATAATTGGTTCGGTGAAGATTTTATTAACATGGATAAACAAGAATATGAGAAATTCACAGATGTTCTTAAATTTATAGAAGAAAAAATTAAATCACCATCAATTTCATTAGATGAGATATCAACAAAGATAAAAAATGGTAAGAAATTAAAAAAAATAGAAAGTGACATAATATCTAAATTAGAAGAATTAAAAGAATATCATGAAAAAATAAAAAAATTCATATATCCAAAATCATCACTAAAATATACAGTTAATATGAAATCTTATAAAGAAGAGTGTGGAAATGATTTTAATATAAAATTCAAAGATTTAAAAATAGTTAAAGATATCGAAAAATACAACAAAGAGAGAAATAATTTTTTTATTGGAGAAGATAGTGATATTAATAAGATTAAAATCAGTATTAAAGATTTAATTAAATCACATGATAAAATTGAAGAATTATATGATGTTTCTACTAGATATAACGATATTAACGAATTGAGTTATGTTCTTTATGATTTAAATTTATCTGGAAAAATAAATGCATTAGAATCATATTTAAAGGAAACCGAAGAAAAATTCATCAAATCAAATGAACATGAGAGTTATAAAAAATATAAATCATTTATTGAAAAAAATTCAGATAAAACTTGGATAGAATATAAATATGGTATAGAGAAAAAATTTTCAATGAAAAGCCATATAGAGATATATAAAGACGAATATGTATATTTAGGAACCTGTATAAAAGATTATGAAAAATATTGGAAAGATTTAATAAAGGGTAGGAATCCTGATCGTAGTTCTAAATATTACTCAGGTGGATATGGTATTTGGATGACACCTACTATAAAAGAAGCTGCTCAATACCCCTTTATGAGGTTAAAACAACTGAGTAGTAAAGATGGTTCAAGAGTTACATCAAATTCAGATGCTGAAGAAATAATAAACAGCGGATACTATCCAACAATATATAAAATTAAAATTGACGAAAATTCTTATCTCCGATATGAAAGTGACACGAATATGGAGAAAGACGAATATGAATATCTTAATTTATTAGGACTTGCTGGTACACACTCTGGTATGAATAAAGTAAGTGGTGGTGGAACTGTAGAAATTTGTATAATAAACGAAAAACACATAAAAGAAGTAACGAAACTTTCAGATAAAGAAATATTAAATATGAAAGATAATTTTTATAAAAAACATTTTGTAAATTTTATCAACCAAAAAAATAGTATTAAACAATAAATACAATATTAATCTTTAATATATAATACAAACGTAAAATACCCAAATTTATGAAATATATTAAAAGTCGTTCAAATTTCTTAAATGAAAAGAAACATAACCTTATATTAGAAGGTGGTTTACAAAATGATATCAACTGGGGTGATAGTTTAGTTGGTAGATTATTTTCATCAGCTTTTAGATTAGGCTCTAAAGCTATTAATAACAAAAGGTTAGATGGATTAGGAAACACTCTTAGAGATCGTTTATTAAAAGATACATTTCAATCAGTTACGGATGAAAATCCAGAATTAAAAGAACAAGTAAAAGAATTTGAAAGAAGATTATATTTATTATCAAAAGAAGAAGGATTATTAGATGTTCTTAAAACAGGAAAAATAAACGACATCAAATTATATATGGAAAGTATGTCAGATGATGACATAGAAGAAATAATAAATAATCTAACTAATAAAAATGAGGATTCTATAGAAGCTTTGATAGCTATACAAAATTGGGTTAAAAATTCTGAACCTAAACCTAAACCAGAACCAGAAGATGAGGAACCAGAAGATGAGGAACCAGAAGTTCCTGAAGTAAAGGTAACAGATGGTGATAAAGATCAAGAAAAAGCAGCTCAGATTATAAATAATTACACAAATACCGTAATTCATATTGTTTCCGATAATAGCACTAATAATATTAGCAATGATTATAGTGATAATCGTGTTGATAATAGTTATAAACAAGCATTATCAAATATACAAAATAATCTAGATATAGATCAAAATACATTAAACGATATTAAAATAAAATTGAAAGAAATCCACCAAAAGATGGAAGATTCTGAAGGAAAAACTAATATCAACATTAAAAAAGAAATAACTAATAATATTGACGTTCTAGTAAATATTATCAATAACGAAATAAATGAGGATCCTGAACCAAAGAAAAAAGGTGAGAAAGAACCTGAAGGTAAGAAACCAAAGAAAAAAGGTGTAAAACCAACACCAAAGGAACCACCATATGAAAAACTTAAAACACCTAGTAGACTTTTACAATTCCAAATTTTTCTAAGATTTGGAGGAGTTGATATACCAGATATAAGTGAAGTTGATGGACAATGGACATCAGCATTAAAAGGTGACAATTATGATGCGGGTCCAAACGCTAAATGGATTCACTTTACTAAGAAAGTACCCACAGAGATTTTAAATCGTCTTATAATGGCTTTCCCAGAAGAAAATATATCATTTGATAAATCAGTAAGAATTAAATCTACACAACCAGGTAAAAAATTTAATAGTAATAATCCTGATAATTTAATTGTTTATAAAGTGGTCGATGGTAAAGAAAAACCTATTAAAAAGGTAGATTTAAAATCTGATTCTGAAAAATGGAATTTTGTATTAAATGGTACAAAAAATAGTGACTATAAAATAAATTTAACACCTGAGCAAGTAAAAAACTTTACAAAAAATAAAAAAAACATACTAAAATGGCTTAAATATTGTTTCAAGGACAATTATGATTTTAACTACGGTAAAAATAATAAACCTAAAGAAAAACAAGTAACTAAAAAACCAGAAACCATTAAAAAGGATAGTAAAGGTAAGGAATTAAAAGTAGGTGATGAAGTAAAACTTAAAGATAACAGCATTGTTAAAATAAAATCTACAGAAAAAGATGGTAACGGTAAAAAATTAAAACATGATGGATTATTTGTAAAAGGACATAATGATAATGATGGTGAAATAATAAAAACTACTGATGTTAAAAATATTGAATCTAGTAGTAATGAATCGGTTTATTTTATTAGAGAATCTTCTTATTTTGTTAACGAAGCTGTTTTATCTGACTATTTTCAAGAAGATTTAAAAACTCAAATAATAGTAAAGGATGATAAAATAGAAACAGTTACTTTTGATGAAACTAAAGAACCTCTTAAATATAACTTTTGGGTTAATAATTATCTTAAACCAGTCGAAATAGAAAAAAATAGAATCGAAATAGAAAAAGCTAAAACTGAGTTAGAAAAGGTTATGAAAGAACCTAAATGGGTTATAAATGTTTTTGATATAATCAAAATATTTAAAAAAGCTTCTAGAATTTATATAAAAACAAACATTCCATCACAAAGAACAAATGGTCAAGTAACAAGAGCTATTGCTAATAGCTGGGAGACTCTATCTGGTGGTGGTGTTAGTCCAGAATCACCAGGAAATGGACCATTTAGAAATATTAAATTATATGATAAATGGAATAAAATTGTAATAGATATAATAAATGAATTTGATTATGCTTTAAAAAAGGATGATAGTAGAGTTGTATTATCAGACGGTAGTGAACCAATTAAACCAAAGAACTCAATTTATAAATTTATTATTGACGCTTTAGAAGGTGATAAGATATCAGGTAAGAATAAAAGTGATCAACTTACATTCTTACAAGGATACTTTGGTGAAGAAAATACTGAAGATATAGTAGATGCTTTTGCAGGAAAATTAGATGAACCTAAAACAGATAAACCTAAAGAACAAGATCCAAAAGTTGATGGTGATAAACCAGAAAAGAAAAAATCTAAATTCACAGAGGTTAACGAAATTAATACAAAAAAATCTGGATTATATAAACTAAAACTAACTGAGAGATACAAATCTGATGGTGGATATCTACCAAACGGTTCAAAAAAGGAAGTTTATGTTTATATTCGTAATAAAGAAGAAAGAAAAGCATTATACTTATTCGAAGATTATAACATAATTAAAGATAAAATGAGTAGTAAATCCGAATTCAATGAATCAGGTGATGTTAGTGGAGTAAATAAAGATATCTATATAACTAAATTACCCGGAACTATATCCAAAAAAGGATTAGTTGATAATATCAAAGCTATTAAATTTGAAGATAAAAATCCAGTTGAGTTTAAAGGAAGTGGTATAACAATCGATAAAATTGAAAAGATAAATAGTGTTTACTTAGCTAAATTGGGTACATTAGATGGTTATAATATTGGAGATACAATTCCATTTGAAAACTCTTAAAAACAAATAAAGATTTTACTCATATAATTAATAAATTTTTTGTATGAGTAAAATTTTCTTAATAGGTGACACTCATGTTGCTTTAGGATTTCCAAATAAAGTAGATAAATGGTTTAAAATACATCAACAATACTTTAAAGAATTTTTAATACCTCTTTTAAAAGAAAAAGTAAAACCAGGTGATATAATAGTTCATTTAGGTGACTTATATGATAATAGAAATGTTATTCCTATTAATCTAATGAATTTTGTTATGGATATGATAGAAGAAATATCCAAAATAGCTCCATTCCATTGTATAGTTGGTAATCACGATTCTTGGGCAAAATCAGCTAGTGAAATAAATACTATTAGACCATTAAAATATATGCCTAATGTTTTTATATATGATAAAACAACTAAAATAGAATTTGAAGGACTTAACCTTTTAATGATGCCTTATATACACCACAAAAAAGATCAAATAAAAGTTATACAAGAAAATAAAGATTGTGAGTATTTATTTTGTCACTCAGATTTAAATGGTTGTAAAATGCACTTAACATCAGTTGCTCATAAAAATTTAAATAAGATAGATATTGAAGACTTTTCAGTATTTAAAAAAGTTTATTCAGGACATATTCATATAGTACAACGTAATAAAAACTTTACATTTGTTGGTTCTAATTTTCAAATGGATAGAAATGATATGGGTGACCAAAAAGGTATATTCATATTAGACCCACATAATGGTGATGAAGAGTTTATAGAAAATAAAGTATCTCCTGTATTTAAAAAGATTTATGTTAGAACACAAGAAGATGTATTATCATTATATGATATAGAAGATAGTGATTATATTGATTTATTAATATCTAACTCATTACTTATGGGTAATAGAAAAATACGAAGAAAGTTAGAAGTTATATTAGAACAAAAAAGATTTGAAACTATTGACTATATAGATGATGTTGTTGAAAAAGTAGATGAAAGTAAAGAAGATGATTCTAATTCAGAAGAAGAACAAAAATATGATATATCTATATCACTTGATTATGAAGATTATATCAAAGAGTATATTAGTAAACAAAAGATAGATAACGATAAGTTTAAATCAGGATTGATGGAAGAATATGATAAAGTTATTGAAATATACAAAGAAGAATTCAAAAACAAGATAAAATAAAAAAACCCACCAATTTGGTGGGTTTTTCATATTATTTATTATACTAAATCTTAGTTTAAGTAACCACCTGCATCTTTAACTTCTATAGTCATATATTGCTTCTGTGGGAAGAAACCTACTTCAGTAACAGCATATCTAGATCTTAATAAGATTCTTGGAGCGAAAGTCGCTTCAGAGATAAGAGAAATAGACTGAGCCATTAAGTAAGGTACAAAGATAATACCTGGTTGATCAGGATTGTTCTTTCTTCCTAAAACGATTCTGTTATCGTTATATCTCATATATGGATCAACATATACAGAAATATCACCGATTTGACCAACTGGGTAAAGTTGACCTTGACCGTTTATCTTAGATTTAACTGGGTTGATTGTATAACCAGCGATATCTTGAATAGCCGCTGCCAATCCTCCATTTGTTACTAAGTACTGAGCTGGTCCAACACGACCTTCAGTAGCGATAAAGTTAGATGCGTGAGCAATCTTAGTGATTAACTTACGTTGTACAGCGTGAGTAGTTTCACCACCAACAGAAGTTGCGTAAGCAGTATCTAAATCAAAGATAGAAGTTGGAACTAAACCTGTAGTAAGAGGAGCTGATTCTCTGTTTAAATTACCCATTTCAAATACCTTAGCAACAATTTGCTTAGAGATTGTTTGAGATAATTCATTAACCAATACAGATTCCATTTTTTGAACGATATCCATACCTGTGTTAGCTTTGATATCTTCGATTTCAGTTCTTCTTAAAGCTGAACTAACTTCGATTGTACCAATTGCTACTGATTTAGTAGAAATTTTTGGTCCGATAACACCAGAATATCTGCTATCATCAGCGTTTCTATCCATTGGGTAATCACCTGCTGCACCATTTCCTGATGTCCAGTTAGCTGAGAAACCTGGGATATGATCTTCTAAAGCTGATACTAATACGATACCTTCTGCAGCAAACGCTGGAGTTTCAGTTCCTATTAACTCAATTTGAGCTGTCATAGCAAGACTACTATTATCAAAAGTGTTTTTAACTGGGTCAAAAACAAATGCTCCTGTAGAAGCTACATTAGCTTGTCTATAAGCTTTAAAGATTGGGAATCCATCAATTCTTGAGTAACCTAAGAATTCAAGAATATCAGTTTTTGTTGCTGGTTCAGCGTAAACAAAACCACCACCTGCAGCATCGATGTTAGCAAAAATTCTACCACCTTGTAAACCACCTTGTGTTTGAGTAATACCACCAGTTACCATAGCTCCATCAAGTTGAGCCTTTACATCAACTGAGTTAGTTAAATTTAATTTAAATACTTGTGGCTTTTCTTCACCATCTAATCTAGTATCATCATATTGGAAATCAATATATACTAAATCTACTTTTGGTCCTGGTGAAGGTTTTACTGCTACTAAGTCCAAACCGATAGTTTGAGCTGCAATTTTCATTGCTACTGGTAACAAGTTTTGTCCTACATCACCTGATCCTTGAATACCACCGTTATCAGCATAACCATTTATAGTTTGTCCTGGTAATCCAGATGGATTTGGAGATACAACACCTCCCATACCTGCTACGTTTGCGTTAGCGTATGCGTTTTCGTTAATTGAGTGAAATTCAGCCATTTCCGACATCCATTCTACTCTTTCTGCTGCTACACCCATGTTTTCCAATACTGGAGACCACTTGTTAACAGCTTTCTTTTTGTCAATTCTAATTTGTGCCATAATTAAATGTTCTTTTTTTTATTTTTTGTTTTTTAAAGGTTTTTAAACTTTTCTAAGATTGAAGTCATCTCATTATCAGATAATGTATCCTCTTGGATAATATCTTCATGAGAAATCAATTTCTTACTTGTTTCTTCTGCTTTAAATTTTCTTGTATTCCAAAAATTATCTATTTGACTTTCAGTCATCATTAATTCTTGTGGATACAATTTCGCCTGAGATAAAATAGACTTCTTAGAACTTTCGTTTAATTGTTCCCAAACTTTCATAGTTTCACTTGGCATTAATCTTAAAACTCTATCTTCAGTACTCTCGTTTCTTTGTGATAAAGATTCACTAATTAGTTTTAAAACATCTTTCGATGAAAAATAGTCACTTTCGTTTATATGTAACTTAACTAATTCTTGATCCCCATCAGATAGTGAGTAATAACTATCTACTTGAGACTTGTTTAAGAATTTTAAAAAGTTTAAATCGTTAGTTTCAGAAACTTTACGTTTCTTAGCCTCTGCGATTAATTTGTTTATAGATTCTGTTAAATCTTCTTCTTCTACTTCTTCAGTAGCTTCAGTTGATTCTTCTACTTCTACTTCTTCAGTATCTTCAACTTCTGTTGATTCTTCAACCACTTCTTCAGTAGCTTCAACTTCTGTTGATTCTTCTACTACTACTTCTTCTTCACCTATAATTGGTTCAATTACTGGTTCTTCAGTAGC
>CENF01023813.1_pt1 | contig 10618 bp, 12 predicted proteins | sample 361291 | NCBI WGS metagenome assembly CENF01 (sample SAMEA2619399, study PRJEB7988) | marine metagenome | isolation source: saline water (ENVO:00002010), including | reverse complement strand
TGAATCCAACACTAGAGATTCAAACATTCTTTCTTTTTATAAAAATTATGATTGGATAATTATTATTAAAGCTTTATCACCAATGATAATGATTTCTATTGGAGCAGGTCTCACAATACCATATGTAAATCTTTTTTTTAATTCTATTTTTAATTTATCATCTAGTCAATTCAGTATTCTGGGCAGTATAACTGCTTTTTTTGTTTTTATTTTTTCATTAATGGTCCCATCTATAAGAAAGAAATATGGATATTGGTTTACAATAGTTATAGTACAAGCATTATCTATATGTTGTTTAATAATAATGGCAATAATGGAACTATATGTTTCTTATTCCTTTGCATTAACTATTGCAATAATAGCTTTTATATTTAGACAGCCTCTTATGCATATGGCACATCCTGCATCTAATGAACTATTAATGAATTATGTTGGAAAGAAAAATCAAGAACTTATTAGTGCTTTAAGTTCAAGTCTTTGGAGTGCTTCCTGGTTCATAAGTGCAAAAATATTTCAGTGGTTACGATTATTAGATTTCAGATACTATGAAATATTTTTGATTACAGCTGGTCTATATATTATTGGAAATATTTTCTTTGCTTTATTGATTAGAGAATATGAATCTAATAAAATTGTTTCATCTGTTAATTCAATTCCTTTGGAAGATGAATTAACAATGGATTGAATATTATGAGAATTGTATTCTTTTTATTTTCATTCTGTTTTGTATTATTTGCTCAGAAGAATCATCTAAATGATCCTTTATTGTTTAGGGGCTTTGGTAAAATCATTTGTATAAATGCACCTGAAGATCCCGTAGCCCTACATCTTTCTGATAGAGAGATAGAAGATATTAACTATGCTATAATGTTAGTAATGGATGAGCTATTACCTGTAGAAATTAGTTATGCATATTCTGGAAAATGTATTGATGAAGTGTTTTACCCCGGAATTAATTATGCTTTGCAACTTGATTGGGAAGCGTGGATAGTTGAGCCTAGCATTACAGGTGAGAAACTTACAGGATACTTGCGAATTATAGTTTATCGTATAGCAAACTCACACTTTTTAGAATACAAAGACCCTAATAATACATATGATATATGGCTAGGAGTGCCTTTCGAAGAGATATTTTATGAAGATGGTAGTTTAGTGATTAATTATTCTTTTGAAGAAATAAAAGATAAAATGATTGATATGACCAGAGGGATTTGCGAGCGAATAGCTATTGATAGAATTGAAAGTCCATAGCCTAATTAGTTTTGATTTTATTTATAATAATATGTTCGATTAGTTTATCCTCTCCCGTTTCAGGATTATATTTTGATTTTAAGTTGTGACCAAATAAGATTGCGGTAATCTGCCAAAATCCTGCCACGAAAAATCCCCTAAAATCTTTTATAATTTGATGGGAAGTATATCTTGTTTCTCTGTCAACAAGTTTTATTAAAATACGTCCTTGGTTTTTTGATAGTTTTTTTACTCTTTTACCATACTTGCTAATTAATTTGTCTTCGATTAAAGTAAAAATTCTTTTCTTTTCTTTTCTTCTTTTAAAATAGGATAATTCATCCACCTTATCCATAACAGTTGAGTATTCAATAAGTAGCTTCCCTACTAAAACTGCATATGGATAAACACGAATAACATCGCGTTCAAGTTTGTTATACCTTTTTCTATCTTTTTTTGATTTGAAACTAATAACACTTACACCGCCCATAGGCACATTAGATCTAGATAGAAGTATAGGATTACTAACTTGTAATTTATTTACTTTAATTACTTCATAACCAATATGAGATATAATTATCTCATCACTTGTTTTAAAAATAGATAGATTACATTTTCCACTAGAGTCTGTAGTTGTCCCCGATTGATGCGAATAGATATTTACTCCTGGTAAAGGTGCATTGGTATTTTTATCTACAATTAATACATATTGTGAATATCCAGCAGTGGTAAGCAATATCAATAATGCAAAAATGATTCTTTTTGTTCTATTCATATATTGGAATAGAATGATAAATTATTACGCTTTAAAAATCCTTTTATAACCAATAATTCCATCAAATATTTTTTGTACTTCTAATGAATCTTCTTCAAACGTATCTAATACTTTTCTTGGCTTATGTATCTTAAAGCGTCTATTTTCAAAATCAATCTCAATAGGCACGCAAGGTATATCTAGTTTTTTCGATATGTAATAATATCCACTTCTAAGAGTATCAACATGTTTTAGTCCACCTTCTGGGGCAACGCATAATATAAAGCTATTTAATCCTTCTAGAACTTCTGATACTGATTCAATCAAGCCTTTATTTTCCTCTCTAAAAACAGGAATTCCACCTAATCGTAATAAAAAATACTTTTGCAGCCATCCAAATGGCCATGGTATTCCTTGTCTATCTAAATTCTTAGAAAAATGAATAGGACTAGGCAAGCGTGAAAAGATCCACCTAGCTCCAAAAAATTTTACTTTTATATCAAGAGAGAGTACTGCAAGTAAAGCAAACCAAGCATCTCTATATGCAGTGTGAGGTGCACCAATTAGTACCATTCTATTAATATTTGGTATCTCGCCAATAATAGTCCACTTTTCTCTTTTTAATAAGAACCTTGCAATTGGGCCAAGTATTCTACGTCTTTTTTTGTGGTAATGATTTGGTGTTCCTTTTATTTCCATAACAATTTATACTAATGAATTTATGCACAGCTAGATGATTGCATTTCAAGTAATTAAATATAATAAACATTTAAAGTTTCATTAATAAAATATTTAAATATTTCTTTTTTCCTTTAAATATGATTCCCCGAAATTATAATAGTAACTATGTATTAAAAGGTAAGTGAAGCTAATGAATGATCATTTTGTACTTTTTGTGGATGATAAAACTATTTTTAATTCTAGATGGCTTGATCCTGATGATCCTAGCTATATTAATTCCCAAAGTAAAATAATTCGCAATCCTAATCCGCCAGATTATTTTATAGATAATATTCCAAAAGATTTTACTGTTGAAGGATTTGCTGAAATGGGATTTGATAGAATTGTTTCTTGGTTAGAAAAAGTTTTTAAAAATGATATTATTCTACCAATTAATATGAGTGAATTATTATACAAAGCTAAATATAAAATATTAGTTGATTTAAATAAAATGGAATGGTCTGAGATAATTGAAAACTCACACCGATGTATTTTTATTGATATATGGGCTGAAGCCATACAAATTACTACAAAGGATTTAAATACGATTGTTCTCAAAGATTGGGAATATTTTATTAGTGTTAACTTTTATAATATATTTAAAGAAGAGTTATTTAGTAAAGAAGGAATAGATAACTGGCATTTATTTAAATATGTAAAAAAATGGTATTTAAATAATAAACAGTTAAAATTATAAATTAAAGGAGATATAAATGAAAGAATATATTATCGGCATGATAACTGGAGCTTCATTAATTGTTGCTGCGTTTTTATTTATGGGTCAAACTAATATTGATCATGAAAATGATTATGAATATGTTGGTACTTACGGTAGCTCAAATGCCATGATGGTGTTGAATCGTAAAACTGGAGTAATGCTAACTCGCTTTGTTTCTGATGTATCAAATGATAACACTTTTCATGAAATAAATTGGGCAAAACAAAGTGAAAGATGGGTTGCTAAATAAATCTAATGTATTGTTTTACTTTAATTTATTTATTAGTAATCAATATCATTTTTGGTCAGGATGAGGTTCAAATTAATAACCTAATAATTAAAGATGACATTTATTATCAACCTTTGGATACAAAACCTTATACTGGTAGGATAATTGATATTAATAATGATGGAAATATTATATTAGAAACTAATTGTAATAGAGGGGAAATAAACGGTCCTTGGACTGCATGGTATGATAATGGGGAAAAAAAATATGAAGGTCATTATAAAAATGGATATAAAGATGGCCTTTGGAAAGGTTGGCATGATTCTGGCAAATTATGGAAAGAGGGTTTTTATTTTTATGATAAAAAAGAAGGGACATGGATATACTGGTATTTGAATGGAAATAAACAAGAATTAAAGACATACCGTAATGGAAAACTGAATGGGCCTATAAAAAAATGGTATTCAAATGGACAGCAAAAAATGGAAGGATTTTATAAAGAAATAAGCGAGTATGGAATTTCATCAAAATATGGTAAATGGGTGTTTTATCTTAATAAATCAGGTACTGCTAGAATTTCTAAATACTATGCAAGCAATTAAACAGTCCCAATTACTGTATATTATAATTATATCATTTATTGTACCAATTATTGGTAATAATTATGACAGTTATAATACAATCGATAAAAAAGGAGTATTTCTAAATTTTGATTTTGGTGATCATTATATTGATGTAAAAGAAAAAAGAAACTATAATATTGATATAGGAGAACTCACTTGGTATAGGTATCCAGCATTTAGTTATGTTGAGCCTACTTACTGGTATTTCGTTAATGGAGCTAGAGAGCCCTTTGCTTTAAATATGGGATATGTAAATGATGAACTATATGATATAAAGTTAATTTCTTTAAATAATTATGAAAATGTAGATGAAATAAAAGAAATTTATATAAGAAAATATGGTTTGGATTACGTTAAAAAGGCTTCTGGCCTAGGATATTCATATACTTGGTTAGTAAATAATATAAAAGTCACGATTGGTAGAAATAATAAAGGACGAGGTGATTGTATAATTCATTATTCAATTGTAGATAATTATACTGTAACTAAATGAATAATTACTCAATGATCTATGATAGCATTAACCAATATATCTATACCTTCATGAAGTGTATCTTTATCAATAGTTAATGGCATTAGTGTTCGTATCACGTTACCAAATGTCCCAGCCGTAATCATTATTAATCCATTTTCAAGAGCTTTCTGATGAATTTTATTCGTTCGTTCTTTATCCGGTTTTCCCGTCTTATCATTAATAATTTCAATTCCTATCATGGCACCCATGCCTCTTATTTCTTTTATCCAAGGGCATTTGGGAATAATACTATTAATTCTAGTTCGAAGAGTTTCACCAATTATATTAGCATTTTTTGGTAATTGTTCTTCTGCCATAATTTCAAGTACTGCTAAAGCGGCTTCACAGGCTACAGGATTTCCGCTATATGTTCCTCCAATTCCACCAATATGAACTGAATCAATAATTTCACTTTTACCAATAACGCCACTTAAAGGAAGTCCTCCTGCAATTGATTTTGCAACGGTTATCATATCTGGTTCAATACCAAATTGTTCAATTGCAAATAATGATCCTGTTCTACCAAATCCAGTTTGGACTTCATCCGCAATAAACAAAATTTGATTTTCCTCGCAATATCTTTTCAGTTCTATCATTTTAGTTTTAGAAGCCGGAATAAACCCACCTTCACCAAGGACAGGTTCAATAACAACACAAGCAATATTTTTAGCATCAAAATCAGTATTATCAAAATTTAATTCATTTTGATTATTTGGATAAGGTAATCTGTATACTTCTGGGGAAAATGGACCAAATCCTTTTTTATAGGGATCTTCTTTATACGTCATTGACATAGTCATTAATGTTCTTCCATGATACGCATGGCTAAATACTAAAACGCCCTTTCTATTTGTATACGATCTTGCAATTTTGACAGCATTTTCAACAGCTTCTGCCCCAGAATTAAAAAATGCAGCTTTGCATGGTATATTTATCGGGGCAAGACTAGATAATTTTTCAGCAAGTTTAATATAGCTTTCATAGGGAGCTACTGTGAAACAAGTGTGTAGATAATTTTTAACTTGATTATTTATTGCATGTATAACCTTTGGATGAGAATGCCCAATATTCATGGTCCCTATTCCTCCTGCAAAGTCAATAAAAATATTATTATCTACATCGGTTAAAAGAGCCCCCTCACCCTTTGCTATATAAATATTACAAACAGTTCCATGTCCTTGAGCTACACTATTGGATCTTCGGCTAGCCAATTCTAATGACTTGGGTCCTGGAATATTTGTTAATATCTTAATTGACATTTATCATTACCATTTACAAATTGAATTTACTTTTATTTTATTAGATAAAAATTATTCAAAAGTTATTTGTGAATTGTAAAGCTATATTTTTAGAAATGGTTAATAGTTATAATAAGATTTTTGGTTCAGGAATCACGGGAATAGTAATAACTATTCTAATATGGATTATCTGTATCAAAATAAGCACTTTCTTTTCAATTCCAGAGATGGGTATATCTCCATTATTTAGAAAAATCCTTATTATTTTATTTTCAATAGATTCGAGTATTCTTATTGTTTGGAGTCTGATGGTATTGCCAATTGGCGATAGAGGAAATAAATTTATATCTAATGGCCCTTATCAATATGTTCGACACCCTTTCTATGCAGCTTTTATTTGGAGCGGAACTGGTATTATTTCTATGATTTATAAATCTTGGCTATTGTTAATTTTTATCATACCAATACATATTTTTTGGGTGTGGCATATCCAAAAAGAAGAGAAATTATTACTAAATCAGTTTGGTTATGAATATGAGCAATATATGATGAAAACACCCCAGTTCTTTCCAAGATATATTTCATCAAAAGAAGTCGAATGAAAAATTTCTACATTATCATTTTTGTTAATTTTATGGTTGCACAGGACACGACATTTAACTGCAGTGAATGGTCACAGATTTCTTTTGGAGAATATATTATAGAGAATAACGTTTGGGGACAAGGAGAGATCGATGATTTTATTCAATGTATTTATCGTACGGGTAGTGGAGATAATATTCATTTTGGTTGGAGTTGGGATTGGCCAAATGAAAATAATGAAGTTAAATCATACCCTGAAGTAATATATGGAAAGAAGCCATGGAGTAGTAGTTCCACTACACAAGAGTTACCTATCAAAATTAACAATATTGATGAGTTATATGTAGATTACGATTTAAACATGAGTGCGAATGGATCTTATAATTTGGCTTTTGAATTTTGGGTGACAACGGATTCTTTATCCTCGCAAACTGGAATAACAACAGAGGTTATGATTTGGATGGATAATAACATTATTAACCCTGCTGGAAGTTTGATTGCTAGTGTTAATTTTGATGGTTTTCAATACAATGTATATAGAGCTAATTGGGACACGTGGACATATATAGCATTTTTATCAGTTGAGCCTCAGTATAGTGGATTATTAGCAGTACATAATTTTGTTCATTACCTAGTAAATGAGGGGATGCTTGATACAGATGAATATTTTGCAGACTTTGAAATGGGAAATGAGGTTATATATGGAACAGGGCAAACAGATATAAATAAATATGATCTTTATGTTAATACGAATCCGTTATCAATTAATAATTATTCTTCTATTTCAAATTCATATCATTTATCAACGAATTACCCTAATCCATTTAATGCAATAACCAGTATTGATTTATCTATACCAATTGACCAATTTATAAGTATGAAGGTTTATGACATTTTGGGCAATGAAATAGCGATTTTAATTAATGATAACTTATCAGTTGGAAAGCATAGTATTCAATGGGATGCATCCCATTATTCTTCAGGTCTATATTTTGTAAAATTAGAATGTGAGAATTATTATAATATGAGAAAAATACTATTATTAAAATAAACTCTTTATGCATACCAGATGAAAATTTATTGCATTATCCATTTTGGACTAATTATAACTAATATGAAAATATTAGAATCTACTATTTAGATGTGGGTCCAGAATTAGTTCAACTAATTGTATACTCTATAGATAATTATTGAGTTATTTATCTAAATTTGAGTAATTAAACCACACATGAAAGGTATTATAAAGTATTAATGAAAGATATTCCACTATTTCCACTAAATATTGTTGCCCTACCAAAGGAAAAAATACCTTTACATATTTTTGAGCCTCGATATAAGAGAATGATTAAACAAAGTATTAATTCAGGAGAACCATTTGGTATTGTTCTTCAAGATCAAGATGGATTAAAAAGTATAGGCTGCTCCGTAAAAATAATTAATGTTATTAAAGAATATCCATCTGGTGAATTTGATATTATTGTTGAAGGACAAGAGTGCTTCCAAATCAAAAACAAAATTCAAGAAAATGACAATTTATGGGTTGGAACTATTTCGTATTTACAAGATCAATCTAAGATTAATAAAGATTTATTGGACAAAATAAGAGATCAATATTTACATATTATTCTAAAACTAGGAGTTAATGAAGATATGGAAAGACATATAAATAAAAATAAATCATTTGATTTCATTGAGTTTATTAATCTACCTAATAAGATAAAGCAAGAGCTTATTGAAGAGAATAATGAGAATAAGAGATTAATAATTATTAATCGAATATTTACAGCCGTTATGTCAATATCAGATTTTGGTTCAAATGGTCAGCAAATATCTGAAGCGTAATAGATATAATTAAAAAATAAAAAAGAGGAATACAATGCAAGAAAAAAGAGCAAATAATGATAGAAGGAATGAACACAGAAGAAAAGATAATCAGGAAACAAATACTAATAATAGATCAGGAGGAGACAGAAGAGAAGGAAATGATAGAAGAGATCAAAATAAATAGATTTTAATTTCTATTTTTTTATTTTACTAATAACACGCTTAAGAAAAAATAATGACTTTTTTAAGATAATATATTAGATCGGTTATATACTGATGAAAAAAATATTAAAGATTTTTTTATTTGCGACTTGTGTTTATCTCCTGCTCATAATAATACCTATATCTTCACTAGATAAAGATATGGGAGGTAATTATAACAATCCCTCACAACATGCATTTATTAATGAGTTTTTTGGTACCATTTCTTCCTCCGCTAATTTGAATCGGGGATTTCCTTTAATGCCCGTTCGAGAAAATAATTTCAAAAGTCCAAATAAAGAAAAATTGGGGAAATTATTATTCTTTGACCCGTTATTATCTGGAGATAATAATTTTTCTTGTGCTCATTGTCATCATCCGGATCTTGGGTTTACAGACAATAGAGCATTATCGATGGGTCATGGTGGTTCAGGTATTGGTCCAAAAAGAATAGGTGGAACTGTTCTGCGTAGAAGCTCTCCTACTATATGGAATTCTGGATATAATCATAAACAATACTGGGATGGTAGAGCAGATGACCTTGAACATCAAGCTGGTTTTCCAATTCAAGATATGCAAGAGATGGCGCAAGATAAAGATGAGCTTATCAAGGAGTTACTAGACATACCCGAATATGTGCAGTTATTTAATGAGGCTTTTGGGAGTAATGATGTAAAAAAATCTGTTACTTTTGAAAATATAACCTTTGCAATTGCAGCATTTGAAAGAACGATAACCGCTAATAATACACGATTTGATCAATATAGTCGTGGAAACCACTTGGCTTTATCTAAATCTGAAAGAAGGGGATTAAATCTATTTCGTTCACTAAAAACACGATGTTTTGAATGTCATAATTTTCCAACATTTAATAACCCCGATTTCAAAGCTATTGGTGTTCCAAATATAAAAAATAATGAACCGGACTTAGGTCGTGCTGAAATAATTGGAAAGGGTTATGAGAATGCTTTTAAGGTTCCCACATTAAGAAATATTGCTTTAACTGCACCCTATATGCATAACGGCATATTTAATACCTTAGATGAAGTTGTAGATTTCTATGCAGGTGGTGGTGGGAGATCCCATGGATTTAAGAATTCACAGCTAGATGATAAAATAAGAAAATTTGATTTGAGCCACGATGAGCGTAAAGACTTAGTTGCTTTTATGCATGCGCTTACAGATGAATCAAATAAGCCAACAATTCCTAAAAGAGTTCCTTCTTCTTTGCCTATTGTCCCATCCTTAGATAATCAGTCTTTAGAGATGAGTGGTAAACAAGTTAAATATATTGAACCTGAAAAAAATAATATCGATAGAATTGGAAAAAAATTAATTATTCATTCCGGACAGAGAATTCAGGATGGCATTGAGAATGCTGAAGAAGGAGATACTATTTTAGTACAATCAGGTGAATATTTTGAGACACTTATGATTGATAAATCTAATATTACTATTATGGGTGATAGAAAAAATGGGGATTTACCAGTACTAAATGGTAAAAATATTTTACCAGATGCAGGTGTAGGGACTGGAAGCAATATTGAAATTAATGGTTTTATAATTAAGAATTATACGGCAAACGGTTTAATGTTAAATAGATCCAGAGATGTCACTTTTAGAAATATACATTGTAAGAACACCGGTTTATATGGTTTATATCCAGTAGAATGTGTCGGAGTTCTTGTTGAAGATTGTAGTGTTACCGGGATCAGTGATGCGGGTATATATATTGGCCAATCAAAAGATATTATTGTTAGAAATAATGTTACGTACGCAAATGTTACTGGTATAGAAATTGAAAATTCAGTAAACGCATTGGTTGAGAATAATGAAGTATATGATAACGCTGGAGGTATTTTAGTATTTCTTCTACCAAATAATCCTTCAAAAGTATCTTTAAATTGTAGAATTATTAATAATTATATATACAAAAACAATCATATCAATTTTGGTGAGCCTGGATCGATTGTAAGTAATGTTCC
>CENF01139952.1_pt1 | contig 10660 bp, 8 predicted proteins | sample 361291 | NCBI WGS metagenome assembly CENF01 (sample SAMEA2619399, study PRJEB7988) | marine metagenome | isolation source: saline water (ENVO:00002010), including | reverse complement strand
TAGAAGTTAGGTCAAAAGGACCATTTAAAGTTATTGTGGGTAATGCTAAAAATGTTAATTTGATATTTAATGGAATAGTTATAGATTTATTAGAATCTTCTAATAGGGAAAATAATGTAAGTTGTGTAGTATTGCCTTCAGGAAAATGCAGTGAGTTTCCAAGATCAAAATAATAGAAGAAAATCTCGCCAAATTAAAATAGGCGATGTGCTTGTGGGTGGAGGTGCAGATATCTCTATTCAGAGCATGACAAACACCAAAACCACAGATGTAGAAGGCACTTTGAAGCAAATAAGACAGCTAGAAGATGCTGGCGCAGACATCGTTAGAGTTTCAGTCCCTGATATAGATTCTGCAAATGCCTTTGCTAAAATAAAGAAAAGCTCCAATGTCCCATTGGTGGCGGATATACACTTCGACTACATGATGGCATTGGAGGCCATTAAAGGTAACGCAGATTGCATAAGAATAAATCCAGGAAATATTGGTAAAGAAGAGAAGGTCAAACAAGTAGTTTCAGCTGCTAAAGATAATGGCGTCCCTATTAGAGTGGGTATAAATGCAGGATCGCTAGAGAGAAAATTACAAATAAAGTATGGTGAGCCAAATGCAGATGCATTAGTCGAATCAGCATTAGGTCATATAAATATTCTTGAGCAACTAAATTTTAATGATTTTAAACTCAGCATTAAAGCATCTGATGTATTTTTAACAATTGAGAGCTATAGAAAGGTCGCCAAACTAATTGATCAGCCTTTGCATTTAGGCATAACAGAAGCTGGGGGTTTTAGATCAGGAACAGTCAAGTCAGCTGTAGGAATGGGCGCATTACTGCTTGAAGGTATCGGAGATACATTGCGCGTTTCTTTAGCCTCTGATCCTGTAGATGAAATAAAAGTGGGCTGGGATATTCTAAAAAGCCTTAAAATAAGATCTAGAGGTATAAATTTTATTGCATGCCCTAGTTGCTCAAGAATGAACTTTGATGTTATTGGCACAATGAATAAATTAGAAAGTAGATTAGAGGATATAAAAGAAGATTTAGATGTTGCCGTTATCGGTTGTTATGTAAATGGTCCTGGTGAATCTAAGCATACAACTATCGGCGTAACTGGAGGTTCACCCAAAAATTTAATTTATATAGACGGGAAGCCAGATCATAAAGTAGAAAGCGAAGACCTTGCAGAACATCTTGAAAAGTTAATAAGAGATAAGGTAAAAAAAATTAAATCAGACCTAGATTCTGTTATCGTCAGGTCAAATTAAAATGGCTAAAATTAAATCAGTCAGAGGTATGAATGACATACCGCCAGAGCAAGCACTTTATTGGCGTTATGTTGAAGAAATAATCAGTAGTATTTTTTCTTCTTATGGTTATCAAGAAATCAGGTTCCCAATCGTAGAGAGCTCAGAGTTGTTTTATAGATCTAATCAAGCTTCCGATATGGTTTCTAAAGAAATGTATACTTTTGAAGATAAAGGTGGGGACAGTTTATCCCTAAGACCGGAAGGAACAGCAAGTTGCGTTAGAGCTTGTATTGAAAATAACCTTCTTAGAGTTAACACACCTCGACTTTGGTACAACGGCCCAATGTTCAGATATGAAAGACCTCAAAAAGGAAGATCAAGGCAGTTTCACCAATCCAGTGTAGAAGTTTTCGGAATTGAAGGATCTGAAATAGATGCAGAGATTATAAAGTTGTCCTCGAGACTATTGAACAGGCTAGGTTTAGAAGACCATGTGTATCTTGAGATAAATAGCATAGGTAATGAGAGTACCAGATTAAGATATACCGAGGATTTATTGAAATACTTCGAACCTCTTAAAGGTCAATTAGATGAGGACATCTTAAAAAAATTAAATGACAATCCTTTAAGAATTTTGGATTCAAAATCGGAAAGAATTCAATCATTATTAATGGCTGCTCCTAAAATTATTGATTATCTAGACGAAGACTCTGAGGCTCATTTTAAGAAACTAATGACATTATTAGATTCGCTGGGGGTCTCTTACGATGTCAATCCTAAGCTTGTTCGGGGTTTGGATTATTATAATAAAACCGTTTTTGAATGGAAGACAGATAACCTCGGCGCACAAGACACAATATGCGCGGGCGGAAGATACGATAATTTAATTGAAGAATTAGGAGCAAAGCCGTGCCCGGCAATAGGTTTCTCGATTGGCATGGAGCGGCTTATACTCCTAATTAAAGAAACCATTGACAATAAAGATCTAAAAAATCAGAGCATAGATTGCTTTTTTGTTTGTTTTGGAGAGAAAAGTATTTTACAAGCAATGATGTATGCAGAACAAATAAGGGATAGAATCCCCTCACTGAACTTAAAAGTAAACTTAGGGTCAGAGAGTGCAGGATCCCAATTTAAAAAAGCTGACAAATCTGGTGCAAGATTAGCTTTAATTTTGGGAGATTCCGAATTAGATGACGGGCTTGTTTCTTGTAAGGATTTAAGAGAAAAATCAGAACAAGAGACTATGGACTTAGAAAGTCTAATTGGGAAAATAGAGAATACATTTATAAAGGAAAAATAATGGCAAACTTTTTTTCAGCTTCATCAGACGAACAAATAGATCTCTTAACAGTTTGGTGGGATAAATATAAATATATATTGGGGTTGTTGTTGGCTGCTTCAGTTATTTTTATTATTTACAGAGACTACTCAATTTCTTCTTCTAACGCTAAGCAATTAGAGTCTGCAAAGCTTTATGATGATTTTTTAATTTCAAGTACAGAAGACAAGAAGGCTAGAGCTGAAGAAATCATAAATATTTATTCCGATACATTGTATGCAGATTTTGCAGCATTACATTTAGCGAAAATAGCTGTAGATAATAACAATCTACAACAAGCTGAGGAGAATCTTAATTGGGTCATTGCGAGATCTTCTTCTTGGGGATCTAAATTCAATCCTCTTCAAAGTATTGCCAAACTAAGATTAGCGAGAATTTATTTGGAACAAGGTAAAGCTGACAGTGTTGTGGACCTTTTAAGGGACGAGCAAACTTTGACGGCAAGTTTATACGAAGTAAAGGGCGATGCTGAAAAATCTCTTAATAAAATTAGCGAAGCTAAGTTAAGTTACCTTCAGGCATTAGAATTAAGTAATAGTCAGTCAATTAGATCCTTGATAAGCATGAAAATATCTGACCTTCAAGAGGATGGATAAATGAAAAGATTTATAAAATTTTTATTTATTTGTACTTTGTATATTTCGTTGGGAGCTTGCTCCACTCTTAGTGGATTAAAATTCTGGGGTGATGAAGATGAAGAAGAAGGACCTACAGAATTAATTACAATCACTGCGAGTGTGAACTTAGATTCCCAATGGAATAAAAAATTTGGAAGCGATAATAATTTTGGACGATTAGTTCCTGCATTTTCTAACGATACGATTATTCATATATCGTCGAATGGTTATTTAGCAGCCATAAATTCTAATTCGGGATCAGACTTATGGACAAGAGAAACTGAAGATTTAGTCTCTGGAGCAATAACGGTAGGTTTTAAAAAAATATTCTATGGAACTTTAAATGGAGATCTTGTTACTTTAGATTCGAGAGATGGAGCAGAAATCTGGAGGTCTCAAACTTCAAGTGAAATACTTTCCCCTCCGGTTACAAATGGAAGTACGGTTGCGGCTCAAACTTCTGATGGAAAAATTACCGGCTTCAGTGTTAAAGATGGAGAGCTAAAATGGGTTCATCAGAATACTATCCCTAAATTAACTTTAAGAGGAACTGCCACTCCAATTCTATCTAAAGGGTTCATATTTACAGGGTTTTCTAACGGGAAGGTGTCAATGATTTACCCTGATTCAGGTGCTATTCGTCTTGAAATACCAGTCACAATTAATGAAGGTAAGTCAGAACTTGAGAGAGTTGTTGATGTAGATGGTAAGTCCATTGTCTCTAATAATATATTGGTATCAGCTTCTTATCAGGGCAATATAACTGCAATAGACCTACAAGAAGGGCAGGTAGCTTGGCAAGAAAAAATTTCTTCAATTCACGACCTTGCGGTCGTAAGATCAAGAATAATTGCTATAGATGAAAAAGATTCTATAAAAGGATTTGGATTAACATCGGGAGCAATACTTTGGCAACAAGACGGATTAAAACTTAGGGGTATTTCTTCTCCTGCTGCTTTAGGAAGTAATTTTGTTGTAGGTGACTTTGAAGGTTATGTCCATATTCTTGATGCAAAGAATGGATCTTTTGTTGGAAGAAAGAAGGTATCTAATAGACCTATACTGGAAGTTGTCTCAGAAGGCTCTTATCTGGTAGTTGTAGATGATTCTGGAAGGCTATTCTACCTTTCAGTCAGTTAGTTCTTATCTCAAAATTTTAGGTATGTCATGTCATCTGTTGTTGCCATAGTTGGAAGACCAAACGTTGGTAAATCAACTCTATTTAATATCTTAACAGGTTCTAAATCTGCTTTGGTAGCTGATTTTGCTGGCTTAACCAGAGACAGGCAATATGGTCACTTAAATAATTCTCCTATAGTCCTTATAGATACTGGTGGAATTAGTTCAGACAGTAATGACATATCCGTAGCAGTTAAAAACCAAGCAGAGAATGCAATTCAAGAAGCTGATATATTATTTTTTATAGTTGATGGCATAGATGGATTAATGCCATTAGACGAAGAGATTGCATCTTCTTTAAGGAAAACAAATAAACAAATATTTTTATTAATCAATAAAGTAGATGGAATAAAACAAGAAACTAACGCAGTCGAATTTGAAAAACTAGGTTTCAAAAATACACTAACTTTCTCAGCTGCTCATAATCAAGGATTAGGAGATATTAGGCAGGCCTTAGAGAACTTTGAAGATAATGAAAACGATGATATTCAGTCTTTGGAAGGTGGCATAAAGATATCAATCATAGGAAGACCAAATGCCGGAAAATCTACGCTTATAAATAAATTAACTGGAGAAGATAGAGTCTTAGTTTCTCCAGAATCTGGCACTACAAGAGATTCTATTGAAGTGCCCCTTAATTGGAATGGTAAAAATATCACTCTTGTAGACACGGCTGGCATGAGAAGAAAAAGATCAATAAAAGAAGAGACTGAGAAGTCTTCGGTTTCTCAATCATTGGAGTCAATAAGAAGGTCTAGCGTAGTTATTCTCGTATTGGATTCTTCTGAAACAATTGTAGATCAAGATATTCACCTCTTGGGCTTGGCTCTTGCCTTAGGAAGACCAGCTATCATAGCTGCAAATAAATTAGATCTACTTTCAAAAAAACAAAAGGAAGATTTAAAAGAAAATATTCATAGAAAATTGAGGTTTGCTAGTTTTTTAGAAACTCAATTTATATCAGCAAAAGAAGGTAAAGGGGTCAATGTCTTAATTAAGTTAGCTGAAAAGGCCTATCTTTCAAGTGTTAGAGAATTACAGACTCCTATTTTAAATAAGATTCTTAAAGTTGCCTTGCAAAGACAGCCCCCTCCAATGTCCGGAAGATTTAGACCTAAATTAAGATATGCTCATGCTGGTGGAAAGAATCCACCAACTATAATTCTTCACGGTAATAATCTTAAGCTTATTGGAGATTCTTACAAAAAGTTCTTGGAAAATTTTTATCGTACTCATCTAAAACTTGGATCGACACCACTCGTAATTAAGTTTAGTGAAAAGGAAAATCCTTTTAAGGATAAGCCAAATATTCTGACTGATAGACAAAAGAAAAAAAGAGCTCGACTTGTTCGAAGAAGGAAAAAATAATGAAAGAGTGGAGGGGTATCAAGAATTTTCTGTTAGTCTGCTTCCTCTTCTCAATTACAAATATATTACAAGGCAAAGAATTGACTGAACTTAAACCACCATCACCTAAAAAGATTCCATTTTTAATGGAAGCTCATGGAATTGAAAGAATTGATAACTATTACTGGATGCGTGATGACTCAAGAAAAAGTAAAAAAATCTTAAATCATCTTAAGTCGGAAAATGAGTATCTAGAGAATTGGTTTGCTTCTGGAGAAGACTCAAGAAAGAAACTTTTTAAAGAAATAACAGATAGGATTCCTAAAAAAGAACAGTCTGTTCCTATTCGAATGGGTTCTTATGAATACTTCAGGCGATATAAACCAAATAAAGAGCATGCCATAATTATAAGGCGTGCTAACAAGAACGCACCTGAGCAGATATTGTTAGATATAAACAAACTTGCAGTTAGTTCAGATTTCTATCAATTAGCAAATTGGAGCATAGCTCCCACTGAGCAGATCTTGGCTTATGCTGAAGACACGACAGGTAGGCGCGAATATTTAATTAAATTTAAGAATTTATTAACAAAAAAAGTTTCTGAAATTGAAATTAGCGGTACTTCAGGAGATATGGCCTGGTCTTCTGATAGTAACTACTTGTTCTACGTAAGAAGAGATCCAGAGACTCTTCTTCCCTTCCAAGTTTATAGACATTTAATTGGATCTAAGCAATCTAAAGATGTTCTGATTTACGAAGAAAAAGATTCAACATTCCATGTATCGGTAGGAAACTCAAGGTCCATGGAATTTATTGAAATAGATATATCCAGCACCACAAGTTCGGAGACACTATTGCTGGAGAGTTCTAAGCCCTTAGAGAGTCCTATTGTTTTTTTTCCTAGGACCCTAAATCATCTATATTCAGTAGAGCACGACCCTCAACAGGATCGATTCTTAATTCACACTAACTGGAAGGCAAAGAATTTTAGGCTCATGGAATCAGTTCTTCAGGAATCAAAAACAAGATCCAAGTGGCAAGAAGTCATTCCTCACAAAGAAGACGTTTTACTACAATCCATTCTGTCTTATCCAAAAAATATTGTTTTAATGGAAAGGCAATCGGGACTGAGGCGTTTAAGGATAGTTGATGAGAAGGGCGATGCTGAAAAGGTTGTAAGATTCAATGATCCCTCTTATACAGCCTATCTTGCAGCTAATCCTGAATACACAAGCAGCAAGTTCTATTATGGGTATTCAAGCATGAGATCTCCAGAAGCTATTTATTCTGTTGATCTGCAGACTGGTAGAAAAAGAAAACTAAAACAAGCTGAAATAAAGGGTCCTTTTTCTCCAAGTCTCTACAAGGTTCAGAGGAAGGAAATTAAAGCTCGAGATGGAACTCTAGTACCCGTCTCATTTGTGTATAGAAGAGATTTATACAAAAAAGGAAAAAACCCTCTTTTTGTATATGGTTATGGCTCTTATGGGATATCTGTTGATGCAGGATTCAGTTCTACTAGACTATCTTTACTTGATCGAGGATTCATCTTTGCTATTGCACATGTAAGGGGTGGTCAAGACTTAGGAAGGGAATGGTATGAAGATGGAAAAATATTTAATAAGCTAAATACTTTTCATGATTTCATTGACGTAACGAAAGGCTTGATTAGTTTGGGTTATGGACAGCCAGGCAGAGTCTATGCAGGCGGAGGAAGTGCAGGTGGTTTATTAATGGGTTCAATAATAAATATGGAACCTGATTTATATAACGGAATTATTTCGAACGTTCCATTTGTTGATGTCATAACCACTATGTCTGATGAAACCATACCACTTACTACAGGTGAGTATGATGAGTGGGGCAATCCTGCAAACAAAAAGGCATTTAAATACATAATGCAATATTCGCCTTATGACAATATTGATTCCTACTCATACCCAAGCATTCTCGTAACGGCAGGTTTGTGGGATTCTCAAGTACAATATTATGAACCAGCAAAATACGTAGCGAAACTTCGAGATTACAGCACTTCTGATAACCCTATATTATTTAAAGTTAATTTGACAGCTGGACATGGCGGAGTGAGTGGAAGGTTTGCTAGCCTTGAAGAAGTAGCTATGGAGTATGCGTTCCTTCTTAGATCAGATAATAATTAATGCAAAATTTAGAAGGAACTAAAAGCTTAAAACAAACAGATAATAAAGTCCTCTCTATCTTGATGTTCATCATACTTTTTGTGAGTATGGGGCAGTCCGTCTACTGGCAATCAATGCCTATCATAGGAAGAGAATTTGGATTTTCTGAAGTTCAGATTAATAGTCTCATTTCAATATCTGCTGCTATGTTTATTATTTTTACCCCTTATTGGGGAAAATTAAGTGACAAGATAGGAAGAAAAACAGTTTTGATAATGGGGCTATCAGGCTATGTTTTATCAACATTATTTTTTTGTTTCTTTGTTTCTTATGGACTCAATGGGTACTTTTCAGGTATTAGTCTGCTGCTTATCTTATTGCTAGCAAGAATGCTCAATTCTGCTTTAGGTGCAGCATCAAGACCTGCCACCGGAGCCTATGTTGCTGACATTACATCAGATGATGATCGCTCAGCTGGTATGGGAAAGTTTGGAGCAGCCAATAACATAGGGACAATAGCTGGACCGGTTTTAGTTGGATCTTTAATTGGAATAAATTTGTTTTCTGTTGATATCCAGAATTTTGGACTGCTCACACCTTTACTAATTATGTCATTTATAATGTTTGCAGCTATTATTTTTGCTTTTGTTTTGCTCCCTACTACTCCAACTCTAACTTTAGAAGATACTCCAGCATCTAAGCCTGTTCTAGATAAAAACCTTAAATATCTTCTTGTGATAGGTGTTATTATTTTTACAAGCTTTGCTATTTTTCAATCTGTTACCGCCTACTATTTACAGGATAGATTTTTGTTATCTCTAAACGAAACAGCTAAATCAACTGCTTTGGTTTTAGGCTCTATGGCTGCAATGTCTATAGTTTCTCAGCTGACCATCGTCCAAAGCTTTAAAGGCTCACCACTTCGTTTAATTTGGTGGTCTATACCTTTCTTTTTAGCTAGTTCGATTGTCATAGTTTTTTCATATAACTTCACTTGGGTCCTTTTTGGAATGAGCTTGATGGGTTTAGGCATGGGATTAGCATCGCCTGGTTATACTGCTTCAGCGTCCCTTAACGCAGATAATAACAATCAAGGTGCAGCTGTAGGTTTAGCAATGATAGCTCCGGGAGTAGGTTTTGCCCTTGGTCCACTCTTAAGCGGCTTTCTTTATCAAGCCAATCTAAACTTTCCTTTTTTGTTTACCATACCTCTTTTTTTGGCAGCATCTTTTTTAATTTTTCAGTTAGAAGAGAAATCTTTTTAATAGTAGCGCTTTTTATGATGGTATTTAGTTTAATCACAAATTATAATTGATTGGCTTTAGCGCGCTCAAAAGCAAACCCTATTAAAGATAGTGATAGAAAAAGATAATCGTCCAGTAAACTTAAATTTACTTACTATAAGCTTGCCAGTGATTGGTCTTGCGTCAATTCTTCATAGAATATCTGGATTTGCTTTATTTGTTTGCTTTCCATTGGTTGTTTGGTTACTTCACTTGTCTTTACAATCAACCGAATCGTTCAGTCTATTGAAGGCTTATGTGGAAAATAATATCCTTTTAAAGTTAATGGCTCTGTTTATAGCTGCAGGCTTTATTTATCACATCCTAGCAGGTCTAAAAAAGATCCTAGGTGAAATTTTTGGATTCGGAGAAACCCTTAAATCTGGCCAGGCATTATCCTGGATTGTTTTTGCATTGAGTTTTATTTTCTCTTTGTGGTTTTTAATTTATATCTGGTAATGTTTATGAAATTTTTTGAGTCAGGTACAAACGAATTTTTAATTGTAAGGGCATGTGCAATGCTTATGTTTCTTTACATTAGCTACTTGATGTACTTCATAGTTTCAACGCCCAGCATAGATTACAGCCTTTGGAAAACTTTCTTCGAAGGCTTTGTAACTAGAATATTTTCAAGTCTATTTTTGATCTCTTTTGCTGTTCATACTTGGTTAGGAACTTGGGCAATTGGTTCAGATTATTTCACCCCTGCTAGAATGGGTGACTTAAGTAAAATAGTTTATTCTTCCTATAGAATCTTTTGTTTTCTAGTAATTTCAGTAGTTCTTATTTGGTCCCTTTTAATTATCTGGTAAAAAATATGAAAGTTAATGAAGTAATAAATGCTAAAGATCTCCCAGTGATGGAATTTGATGGAATTATCATTGGAGGAGGCGGGGCAGGTTTAAGAGCTTCTCTTCAGTTGGCTGAGTCAGGCCTAAATACCGCTGTAATTTCTAAAGTATTTCCTACTCGATCGCATACGGTATCTGCTCAAGGTGGAATAACGTGTGCAATTCAAAGCGATGATCCTGATGACGATTGGAGATGGCACATGTTCGATACCGTTAAAGGTTCTGATTATATTGGAGATCAGGAGGCCATAGAATATATGTGCAGTGAAGGTCCTAAAGCTGTTTTTGAACTGGAGCACATGGGATTGCCTTTTTCCAGAACTGAAGAAGGAAAAATTTATCAAAGACCTTTTGGAGGTCAATCTAAAGATTATGGAAAGGGAGGACAGGCTACAAGAACTTGTGCTGCAGCAGATAGAACGGGTCACAGCCTTTTACATACCTTGTATCAAGCAAATCTTAAAGCGGGTACAAATTTTCTTAATGAGTGGTTCGCAATTGATATGGTCTTAAATGATCAAGGAGCTGTTGTCGGAGTTGTTGCTTTTGAGATAGAAAGTGGTGATATATTTTATATACGGTCTAATGCAACTGTTCTTGCTACAGGTGGAGCTGGAAGAATTTATGCTTCAACCACCAATGCTTTAATTAATTC
>CENF01005248.1_pt1 | contig 10660 bp, 7 predicted proteins | sample 361291 | NCBI WGS metagenome assembly CENF01 (sample SAMEA2619399, study PRJEB7988) | marine metagenome | isolation source: saline water (ENVO:00002010), including | reverse complement strand
TTTGGTGTGGACGTAATGGCATTAATGTTTTGTAACTGAATATATTATAGCATAAAAAAGACCCCTGTATAGGGTCTTGTGACAGTTCCGTAATTGGTTCCTTTAAAAAATTATAGAGCTCCCCGTACAAACCATACAAAGGTATGTATATAATTTCAAATTTTAACGATGTTCTATTAGTTCATCACTATGAAAAAAGAAAACAAGTGTCAATCTTCCATTAAACATACAATCACCAAACAATCTATTATTCCCATGAATAAGAAATGATGGGTAACATATTAAACGATTATAAACATTATCAATATCAATAACTTTAGCATTTTCACCATCCACAATAAGAGTTCCCCCATCTTTAGGTGCATTTGGTGTGAGATAGATAAGTCCTGCATATCCATTCTTATGTAATGAATCACGATGTAATTTTATATGATCTAGATATTCAACATTAGCATTTTGAAAATGTTGTAAATGAAAGTGAGATTGGTATCCACTGCACTGGGATATATCAAAATTATAAAAGGTGGTTACAATCTTTATAATTTGATTATTAATTTCATCTATGTCAAGTTTCTTTGTTCTTTCACCAAACCAATTTCTTTTCCATTTTGTATGCCATGTATCTTTAGAAGATTCATAATCATATTCTAATGCTAATTTTCTAATTTCATCAGGATCATTAAAAAAATCATTATTAATTAAAATTTTCAATATTTTCCCCCTTGAATCCATCCCCATGAGGTTGCAATGTATTTCGTACCACCTATGGGGGGATTACCCCTATGTGTATGTGTATAACTACAAGGAAATATTAATACATCTCCAGCTACTGCTTGCTCTCTCCTATTTTGATATAAAAATTCAGTCTCTCCACCTTCAAAATCATCATTCAAATATACCTGAACAACAAATTGTCTTTGTGCTGTTTCTATTGAAGGATTCTCGAAGTGCCAATTATGAAATCCTCCACCAATAGGAATTTTTTTTAATTTACAATCATATAATAAAAATTTAGATTTACCAAGAACACTAAACCTTTCAAGATAATGATTAACACAAGGTTGCAATTTTCGTAATATTCTTTGTGCAAGTGGGCCAGCACTTGGTAAATCTAAACAATAATCACCACCAGCAGTTAAATTTATAGTCTTATGATCTTCAAGATGCTTATTATCTTGCTTATCAAATAAATATCCTCCTTCCTCTAATTTATTAACACCTTCAATTATTCTTTCTTGCTCTTCTTTAGAATAAACACCTTCATATCGTGTTATTAAATCATATTCAGTTGCCATAATAATCTCGTAATAATATAGTAATGATATTTATTAACTCTACTCCACCGTAGTTTGTGACTCCGAAGCCCCATTTCTACCTGCTCCATATACTCTAGTATAACTGCTTGTGTCCTCAAATGCCCAATCAACTGAACCATTTTTGTTTATTGCTCCACCAACAGCACCACCACCACTAGCCCCACCGTTGTGATTACCACCAGAACCAGCTTGACCATTAGTAGCTGTATTCTCTGCTATCGTACCACCATCTCCACCATCTCCACCTTGAGCTGGATTTTCATAACCACCATCTGATCCACCACCACCAGTAGATTGCCAATCTCCATCAAAAGGTGATTCTCCAGCATAATTATGACCATCATTAGCAGCAGCTGCATTATTACCACCACCTTTAACTCCATAAGGACGGCCTGCTCCACCACCACCAGCACCTCCAGTAGCTGATTGAACTTCTTCATCACAATCATACCAAGGGCCCCAACCATCACATTCACTATCTTCTTGCCATCCTGATCCACCGCCACCGCCACCGCCGTAACCAGCAATTATAGCACCACCTTCATCAACTTTTACTTTAGTTTCTTCAAATTGAACACCTAGAGCAGATGTTCCTGGAGCACCACCAGTTCCATTCGCATTTCTTCCACTACCACCACTACCACCATCTCCACCAGCACCAACTAACATACCACCTTCTGAAACATGAACTGTTAATTGCGTATCACTATCCCAACTATTTCCAGTTCTTAATGCACATTTTCCTGTACTACCTCCCAATGGAGATTTTTGAGAACCTATCTTTTTACCAACATTAATTACAACTCTCTTCTCACCTGTTCCTGATGCGTTACCAGGAACACTTACAGCTGTACCTTCAGGAACAACAGCAATTTTATGACCACCATTATATCTATCATCTGCCTTAAAATCATATTCACTTGAATCATCATTACGATCTATACTTGTTCCCATAGAATAATAATCAACATGAATATTTAATCTTTTGTTTCTTAACTGACCAAATGAAATAGAACTAGAACCAGCAGCAACAGACTTTGGAACACCCAAATCTAATGGTGCTTGTAGGTTCCCAAGAGTTTTACCACCATTTAATCTATAATCACCCAATCTCTGATTTGGTGTTTGACCAAATTCAGTTTCAATATCTGAGAATTTAATAGTACCTGAAGGTGTTGGCATGTTATATACTCCTTATGAACTTGTTACTGCTTCCCAAGCAGATCCATTCCAGAAATTCAATTTATTTGTAGATTCATTATAAACTAAAGCACCAGAAACTTTATCTACCAAAGCATTTCTTTCAGTGGTAGTAACCTTTGGTAGAACCATATATCTGGTTGTTGTAACACCAGCATCTCCAAATTGAATTGCACCACCAGTCTGAACAGCTGTAGTACCAACAGTGAATGAACTTGTTGCATGTACAACACCAGATGTTGATACACCAGTTGCATTTACATTACTAAATGTAGAATTAGCAGTAAATGTGGATATTCCAGTAACCTTAAAATTACGATCAACAACAAGGTCTGTTGCGATACCAACACTAGCAGAGAATACAGAATCACCAGTAAATGTAGAAGCACCAGATACATTAATATCAGTAGCTCCAATAGAAGCAGCAGTTACAGTATCTACTTTTATTGTACCAGCATAAGCATTTATATCTCCTGTAGTTAAAACTAAATTTCCTGTATTAGAAATAATATTATTATTAGCTTTTACTTGTCCACCTACATTAAGATTACTACTAAATGTAGCAATACCAGCAACATGTAATCGATGGATGGGTGTGGTAATTCCAATACCCAAACTTCCACCAATACCAGTAAGAGTCATAGAAGGAACAACATTTGTTCCTCTTAACCATTGGAATCCTGTACTAGAATCAGTTTGTTGTACATCTGCATCACAAATGAAATTAAATGATCCAGGACTATATGAAACAATATCTAAAGACTCACTATTACTATATCTAAAACCACCAGTTGTTTGTCCATATCTGAAATAACCATTATAACCACCTAATGCACTTTTACCAACAGCAACAATAGAAGCAGTAGAATCATTGAATACATGTATCGTATCTTTAGATGTAGTTACACCAGATACATGTAAATTTGCAGTGGTAGTTGTTCCAGAAACATTAACATCACCAACAGAATTTATTATAATTCTTTCTGATCCTGATGTGTTTGCAGCAATACTATCAGCATTAGGAAATGTTATTGATGTATTTGTATCTCCAGTGTGAAATATTGAATCAGCAATACCAACAGAAGTAAATGTAGTAATACCAGTAAATGTAGAAATACCAGTTACATTTAAACTTGTGACTCCTATACCATTTGCTTTTAATTCACTAATACTACCAACACCAGTTACATTTAACTGTTGTGATTCTAAATTAGTTATTGATGTAACACCAAGAGTAGATACACCAGATATATTAAGTCCATTAGATATAATAGTTCCTTTAACATCCAATAAATCTTTTGGAAGAGTGCTTCCTATACCAACATTACCATCACTCTCTACAGTTAATGACCGACTACCCCCTGTTTCTAATATAAAATCTGATCCTCTACATCCTATTACAACATCACTACTTGTACTAGGATCTACAAAATCAATAGTAGCTGTTAAATCACTACTTTGGAATCTAGCAACCTGATTACTCGTACCAGAATTAACAGTAAATGATCCAATAGGATTAGTAGTACCAATACCAACTTTATAACTTGTATGTGCAATACCAGCAGAAGCATCAATAAACCATCCACCAGTAGCAACAGCAAAGATGCCAGTCATTCCTGAAGCATCTCCAAAAAACTTAGTGGCACTCACAATACCTGCCGAAGCATACATTGTAATACCAGACCCAACAAATGTATCACTGGCAAAAGTAGAAACACCAGTTACATAACTTTGAGTAGAACTCGTAACTCCAGATACAGTTACATTACCTCGTAATGCAGATATACCATAAACATCCAAGTATGCAGCTGGAGTAGTAGTTCCTATACCAACTAATCCAGATGTATTTACTATAAAATTATCATTATCAACTTGTACACCGTTTCTAAAGTTGAACGACTTATTATAATTTGCCATTGAGCTACATTTTTAGTTATTTATCTGATAGTTTTTGTTCAAGGTTATCAACCTTATCTGACAATTCTTTTATTGCCTCAATTAAAAGTGGAACTAATTTCTCGTACTGAACAGTCAAGTAATCACTATTACTAGGAGCAGGTTTAACTACCTCTGGTAATATTTTTTGAATTTCTTGTGCAGAAACACCAGCAAATCTTTGTTCTCCAGTATCAACATTACAATCAACTTTAGCAGTTTCATTATGCTTATAAGTAAATCCACTAATTGATTTAACTTTCTCAAGAGCCTTTGTTATCGGTGAAATCTCATCCTTAAGTCTGATATCAGATACAAATGCGGTAATATCATCAGTAGATTGAATTTCACCTGTTACCTTAACTCCTGTGGAAAGAGTTTCAAATTTCTTCGAAGAACTTCCTGCTGATGCACTATTATGATAAAGAGTTACAGCTCCTGTAGCATTAAAATCAGCAAGTACATCATTAGCAGCACCTGATTCTTTAGTAATATAGACATTACCTTCACTTTGTAAATACAGTCCTCCAGTTCCAGTTTCTCTTATGATAGAATTTGATGTATCATGTAAGATTTCTAAATCAGGAACACCAATAGTATTTCCGAAAGTTAGTTTTACATTATCATTGAAATGAAGAGGAGTATCACTACCAGGTAATGGTAAATTTTCTAATACAGATCCATCACCATAGAACTTACCAGCAGTAATAGAACCACCTGATCCTACAGTAGTATCAGTTGTTTTATAATCACTTGCAGTTGCAACTCCACTAAGATTAAGTTGAGTTCCATGTATGGTATTACCAACATGTAATTGTTTTTTAATACCTACACCACCTTCAATTTTAAGAATACCACCTGCTGTACTATTTGCATCAGTAATACCAGATAATTTAAGAGCACCAGTTATTGTGGCACTATTACCAATTTTGATTTTATTATTAAAATTAACTGGGCCATCAAACTCTGAAAGAACTTGACTAGAATCACCACCCTCAACAAGGATTCTTTCCTTAACAGTAACTTCATCAAATACTACACTCAATCTTGAAGGATCTTCACCTGTTATGGTTGGTATAGGAGTATCGAATGTAACTTCCTCACCAGTTGCAGATGATTTCTTCTGGTTTCCAATATAGAAGTCACCCTTGTTATTCATACCAGTATAAACAACAATACCACCAGATTTTTCTTGTGATTGAACTAAGAACTCTTCCCTTTCAGTGAGTGTTCTGTCCTGAACCTGTGGAAGTGCGGTTGAATAGTTTCCTGGCCCATAACCAAGATATTCAAAAGTATGACCAGATGCCCGTAAAATAGAAGGTCTACGGAACTCAATAGGATATGGTTTAATTGATCTAACTAAAGATCCATTATCATGTGCAGATTGTTCTGTAGCTAATACTCCTCTAATAACAGTTAATGTATTATTAGAACCTGTGGCAACAGGAGAAGCAATTCTAAGTATTTCTTCATCAATCTGTACATAAGATCCATAAGGGAATTTATTAGTACTAATACCACTATTAACCTGAATAGTATTAGAAGTTGCAGTCGCACTTGCTGATAATGTTAAACTAACATCACCATACAATGATACACCTCTTGCAGCAAGATTCTCATCAGTTCTATCTGAAACTGTTTCATTAGAAGACAATCCATGCTTCAATACACTAGTCGCTGCTAATGTAGAACCAATTATTGAAGAGAATGAATCAACATCAACTCTTGACTCAACTATATAATCACCAAGATTATTATTATCTGTGTCAAGTAATCTGAGACTATTACCTTTTACTAATCCATGAGCAGAAGAACAATTAAATGTAGATATTCCTGTTGCAGTATCAACAGTTGTTACAGATGAAACTGTAACAGAAGGGCCTAATGGAATTACATATTGACCTGATACAACTATAGAATCACCAGCTGTTCTTGCTATAGCAATCTGAGTATCATTAGGTACACTTGTTATCTTATAATAACCACCACTTGTAGTTCCAATACCAGTTACCTGAACAACATTTCCAATACAATCTGAGTATCCACTAGGTTGAACTTGGAATCTACCAACTACTCCTGGAGAACCTAGATATTGCTCATCAAAATATAAATTAGAACCACCACTAGTAGCAGTATAACCTGCACCTGGTGATTGAATAGTTGCCTCAGTAATAGCTCCACCAGAAACTATAACCTTTGCAGTTGCACCCTGCCAATCACCAGTAACACTACCACTTCTTAATTTAACATTATAGAATGTAGCATTTTGAGGATAACTACCACCCGCAACAGCTATTTTTCCAGTCTCAATACCAGAGAATCCATGACTCTTAGTAAATGTTATAACATTATCTCCATCAATTGAAGATATGGGTACACCAAATCCTATAGTTTTATTAAATTTATCAATAGATTCTCTTGTTATACTCTTCTTAAGATCACTGGTATTTACTTCACCAAGAGGAGCTCTCTTAGCAAATGAAACAGCAGAAGTTGGATTCTCATTAATGTTATCTCTATCTAATTGAGGATAGAGATCAACTACATTCTGACTATATTCATACTCTGAAAATTCTGTTGGAATAGTATAATCAGCCGATAGTGGATATATGTGATATATACCATCCTGTTCTCCATCAATATATTGAGAAATTACATCATTCCTGTAAACATACAAATTAGATTGCCAATCAACTCTCTCAAATCTAGGTAAAGCAATATTTCTATTATTAATATTATTGGTAGAATTTGAACCAAATGATGAAGTACCTCCAGTTGGTTCATAAGTAAACTGCATATCATTCAATACAGTTACATCATATGTTCCATTGTATCCTGTATTAGCTAAACCAGCAGCATTAACACTATCAGTTACATTTAATATTTTAACGGTATTACCAGTTACTAAATCATGTGGAAGTTCTGTGGTTATAGATGCAATACCAGTAACAGATTCAGTACATGTACTAATGAAACATGGATTTTTCTTAAATTCATAATCACTAGATTTAGTTAAAACTGCAGAATAATTAAAATCTAAATCAGATCTCGCACCAGTGCTACTAGTCTCTTGTATTATAAATCCATTCTCTGGATTCTTAGCATTTCCTAATTCCTGTGGAATTACAACTCTAAGTTTATAAATTTTTTCATCTAAACTTCTAGAATCTTCTCTTCTCTTAATATAACTAATGTCTTCTTCAGTTATACTAGACTTATTAGGGAAAATTGTATTACCAGTACTATCAACATTAATATACCATCCATTACTTACATCCCATTGAACAGGATGTCCAGACTCTCCAGAAGATTTATCACTAACTCTCGTAAGAACAAAAAGATCATTTCCACCCGCAATAGTAATTGGAATAGCATCAAGAGCATATGCCTTAGATGATGCTAATTGAATCTGAGTAGCACTTAATCCTATACCATCAGTTCTTGAACTATTAGCAGACTCAGTAATAGCATAGTAAACAGTATCACCAGTAATATTCTCTGGTAAATCACCAGATTCACTAATAATAATAATTTTTTCACCAGTATCTAAATCATTAGTTCCTATAGTAATAATATTAGAAGCATTATCTATAGAAGTAACAGAATATGATTTACTAGAACTACCACCATCAGGCATTATGATAGAAGCACTATAAGTACTAACACCAACATTAACATATAATTTATCATTTACTCTTGCACCTACTCTATATCCTTGTGTAAGAATAGGTGGTTTAATATCAAAAGATTTAAATCCAGAAAGATATACTTTGGTGGTACTACCAACTGATGTATCAATACCAACCCAATCAATATCTTCTTCTGTAGTTTCTATTGATCTTGGTGGAATAATAGAAGTTACCCATGCTTTATTATCTTTTTCAAATGCTTCATCTTTAAATCCTTTTGAAATAAGTGATAATTGACCAAAGTTAGAGTTAGAGTTTGTAATAGATGCGTCACCACCAGTATCAGCAGCAAAATGTTTCGCATATCCAATAGCAAAGACGGATACTATCTGAAGGATAGCATCATTCTCCATACTAATATGAGTAGTTTCCCATCCTTGCCTATAGATTGCTTGAGAATCTAAATGATATGCCTGTCCTGTAGCTGTTGCAGAAGATCCTCCAGAAAGACTTAATCCAGTCTCAGTACCAATAGTAATTCCTTCATATAATCTAGTAGATGGATTATATTTTACAAAAGCACGATCATCTTTCTGTAAAGATACACCAGTAAACTGGGCAACAACCATGGATTTAAATCCAGTTGCTTTATCTCCATTAGCATTTAATCCATTCATACCATAAACTGATCTCATAGAACAGTTAAAGATATATGGTGATGCACCTTCTACAGTATCAGTTTCTATAGTTACTGTTCCAACACTAGGATCTCCTTGCCCTAATGTTGCTATATCTTGGTCATTTAAAGTATAAGTAAATTCTTTATCATTACTATCACTTACAGAAGTAACTATTGAAGACACATTATATCTACTAGAACTCACTCCTCTTATTTTAATTGGTGTTCCAACTTGATAGCCATGAGCAACTTTAGTACGAACAGTAACAGTAGAAGTTGCACCACTAGCATTTCCTGCTCTAATATAAGTTAATTCTAATGGATCGGCTGCAAATGCACCAACAATTTCATACTCAGGTCTTTGTGGTTCAAATGCAAGAGGATCTTGTGGATATTTTTCAGCAGTTTCTATTTCTCTTGGAGCAGAACCTTCATTATATGCATTTCCTACTTTCGCATAATACATCTCAAGATCTGTAAGTTCATATGCAACAGATCCAAATTTTACTTTATTAATACCATCACAATATTCAAATACTGTTAATTTGTGGTGAGAAAAAGTAGGAGTTGCTTTTAAAGTAAAGTCTGTATTTTTATAGAATACATTTTCTAATTCATTTGCATCAAAAAGAGAAAACTGCCAGAAGTAACATGAACCAGTTACTTTAAATATAGAAGAACTTGGAACAGTAGAATCTGTTGGATTTGGTACATACTTAGGTCTTATCTTTGTCTTTCTTAAGTCTAATCCAACAATAGAAGTTCCTCTTGGAACTACAACACCACCATCAACACTATTAAACTTATAAAGTATATTATCATCTTGAGATAAATCAAAATTACTATTTAAATTTAAATTTAAAGAACTAGATGCAACATTACCTGAACCACTAGAATAAACCTCTCTTACTTTAGCAGTACCACCATCATTAAAAATTGCTAAACCTGGCCTATTATCAACAGTATGCTCACCAGGCATTAAGAGTATAGTTGTCTTCTCTATAATATCATTACTTCTTCCTTTAACATAAGAAAATCTCGCAGACTCAATTAAAGCTCTTTGAAGAGTCTTAAAGGGTCTAGCAAGAGAATTGCCTTGATTACTTATACTGTCGGTTGAGTCTAAATCGCTTGGACTCACATAAAGAATACGACCTTCGGTGTTCTTTATAAAATTATCTAATTTATTCAGAGGCATGGGATTATGACTTCTAAAATTATTACTATATTCTATTTAGTTAGTCAAATGTTCCTTAATTCTAGATAGCAATATCATCGGGCAAATCTTCAGGATTTACTAGTTCCAATTCAAAAATTAAAGGATGACATTCTTCTTGAAGAAGGTAAGCATAATTATTATATAAATCCTCAGTATTATACTTTTTCTCATAATCTGCAATCATTTTAATGGTTGTAGGATCTTCTTCTATCTGCTCAAGATCTTCTAATTCATCAAAGGTAAATGGAATACCATTGATAAAATACATTAAAACAATTCTTTCATGCTTATTAACCCAATCACTATACCAACAGTAAGTGGAATCTATAGTGTACATACTTCATGAACCATCATCATGTGTAGTATGTATTCTGATTATTTCCTCATCATCTTTTTGCTTTTCCCTTTCCTTCATTTCCTCATGAAGTCTTCTTAAAGCCTCAATCGTTTTGTCCACAAGTTACCTTTGAATCACCTTCGATATTTATACTTCTGTATAAACTAATCTATCCTCTGGGCATGATGCTCTAACAACACTTAATACATTCATAAACTGATTGGTATTATCGCATACGATTTCCTTCGTATCTCCTTCATTAGAATAGAGATAAAAAGTTTTCTTTGTGGGATCAACCACACACTTCATTAAATATTCTTCGTCCATCCATGCAGTAATGTG
>CENF01219583.1_pt1 | contig 10662 bp, 19 predicted proteins | sample 361291 | NCBI WGS metagenome assembly CENF01 (sample SAMEA2619399, study PRJEB7988) | marine metagenome | isolation source: saline water (ENVO:00002010), including | reverse complement strand
TCAAATGTTCCTGTTAGTTTGCCATTTCTGTATGAATAGAATTTACCATCTTTGTTCTTTGCCGCTAATCCGTATTTGTTCATGCCTTTAGATGAATTGTCATCTTCTGCTCTTAAAGAAGAAAGTTTATAACCTTTTGCCATGTACTCATCCTTTTTCTCTGCAGGTATCATGATTGTTTTTCCGTCTTTGTGTACGTAAACTTTTGGTTCTGCTTTACCTACTCTTTTTAAGTCTGTTGCTTGAACTCCGTCACCTGACATTTCTTTGAATTTCATAATTAATCTCTTGTTTCTCCGCAATCATCACATCTGCAATAGTCACAGTTGCAATTTTCACATTCGCATTTACAATTTTTACAAGCCATGTTAATATTTATCTCTTTAGCGGTCCACCGAAGATACTCACTCCTGGTAATGCATGAGCGCCTTTGGCTGTGCCGTCTTTCTTTTTAGGTTGTACTACTTTCGGTAATCTTGGAGCCTTTGTTCCTGACTTTCCAGGAGTACCTGTGTATGATTTCTTAAATCTATCAGGGCCTACTGCTATGTGTGGTGATGCCACTGTTGCAATATTGGCGGCACTTGTTGCGCCTACTGACGCTACTTCTGATATGATATCTCTAATCTTCATATGTTTATTTACTTGGTTTAAACAAATTCTTCACTTTTTTAGAAGTGCTGTATTTTGCGTGAGGCACTTTAAGGTTCTTCTTGCCGTAAATATCGCCTATTTTATGTCGGTACACCATTAGTTCTGGATCCAAGCCGTAATGATAATCAATACGTGCCTCCACCATTTTGATGTCCTTGTAACGCATTTACTTAAATTTTCTTTTAATGCTGTCCACAAGTACTCTTAATTTAGAGAATTTGTACCAACCATTAACTTTTTTTGCTATCTTTTTAAACATAGTTTATCTCCTATGTGTGTATTTATCGGATTTTGTGTGTGAAATTAGGCTAGTTTTTTCAGATGTTCTATGCCGTTGTCTATTACAGCACGGTTGTTTATGCTACCTGGACCTGCTTCTTCATCACCTGAACGTAATGATTCTAGTCCTTCTACGAATGCATCTGCTGTGATTTCTTTTGATTCGAATCTGTCTTTTAAAGCAAGGATACTTTTAGCAGTTTCTTTTGCCCATCCGCTAGTGCCTTCGTCGTCTCTTATTCTTAATAGTTCTGTCAAGTAGTTCATATTGTTATTTATACTTTCTTAGGACGCCAGCCACCTCTTTTGCCATTTGCTGATTTATCCCAGTGCTGTACTGTGCCGTCTTTCAGCACACGATAACTCTTAAACTTTTTAGGCTTTTTACCTAGTGAGTTATACGGTTTGGGTTTATTCGCTCTTCTGAACGCCATTGATAATATCCATTGCTTCCAGTATTTCTTCTATACTGTATTTACCATAAATGTGCTTGGTATCTGTCCAATGAAAATTACCTTCTTCGTCCACTCTAACTGACCATTTTTTATCAGGTGATTCTGATATCATTTTGCTTTTTTTCTGCCTTTTCGCATATTGATTTGCCAACGTGCCAATTGACCTTTCCTGCCGGGTGCTTTTGCGGCTTTTTGTAATTGTGCCATTGTTGCACCTTTGGGTATTCCATGTCTCTGACTGTCACCAGGTTTGCCTGGACCTTTGCCATCTGCAAAGTTTTCTCTCATACTTTTAGGCTTGCCTTTGCCTAATCCTAATTTTTTAACATTGGAATATTCACTTCCGATAGGACTGTCTTTGGTTGCATTTTGCTTTGTAATAATTCCAACGCCTTCGTTTTTAGTGATCAAATATTTTTTCTTATACTCTTCTAAACCAGTTTGAACTTTGCCTACTGAATCTTTGTTTGCTTGATACAATATACCATATCCACCTCTACCTGTCCAACGTTGTATATTGATTGGTCTATCATCAATTAGTATATTTGGTTTGTTATTTTTATTCATTGCGTAAGATTCTTTACGTCCTGTAACAATTATTTCTTGTGGTTTAGGTAAATGCTTACCTATCCAAATCTTTTTATAGTATGCTGAATTTTTATTATCACCTCTTAATGGTGAAGTGTTAATTGAATATACACCGCCTGTAAAATCCTGCACTAATTTAATTAATGCATCTGCTGTATTAAATTTAGGCAAAGTTTCAAAGAAATTTGTTCCTGTAATTTTTTTAATTACTTCTGTTTTTAAATCTTTCGTTCTGTCAGAAGTAAGTTCTTTCCAATGTTGGACTCCATACAACTTTTCTATACCACCAAAAAAGTCTGCAAGGACTCCGTCCATATCCAAATAAACTGTAGGCATCGATTCCATATTTTCATTATACAACCTTTTGTTGTAAATGTCAATAGTTCTGCTTATTTCGGAAAGACGCATTAATTAAAACCAAAATGTGTTACTTCTGGATATTTGGCAATAATTTTTCTGGCAAGTTCGTTGTGGTATTTGATTGTTTTATTCATATGCCCTTCTTCTCTACCACCAGTGTACATTGTGGGTCCACCTGGATTTTTATCCACTTGGGTTGGTTCGTATTTTGACGGCTTGTCAATATTCTTTTGAAGCCATTGCGTAGTTCTAGCAATAAATTCTTTTGCTGGTACAGGTGGTTGATTATCTTCAAAGTCTGGATTATAACCTAACGCATCAAGAAATTGTCTCATACTATAATTGCTCATGTATGGAGTATCTAATGGTTCGTCTTTTTGCCAAGCATCTGGGAAGGTCCAAGTTTTTTGTGTTTTGTCTTTAGGGTCTTTGAAGTAAGGCATCATTGATGCGCCTTCTATAAGTTCTTGGAATCTCATTAGTCACCCTTTTGTTTGTCGTCTAACTTCTTTTGAACAAAGTCAATTAATTTTAAAGTAAATTCTTTATTGTCAATATCTTCTTGTGTAAATGCAGGTTTCATTTCTATTTGTCTTTCTATGCCTGCAACTTTTGTGTTAAGGAATTGTAGTATATCAACTTTCATCTGTGCGTCAATGTCTGCGTCTTCGCCAGTTGTCACTGCATCTTTCATCCTTGCATTTTTTATGCCCATCTTTTCTAACTCTGGAGGCATTTTAGAAACAACAAATCTACCACTTGTATCTTGATCGTCAAATTTATATCCTACTAGTTCCATTAATTCTTTAATTGCATAGTTGTGGTCTGATGATCCAAAACCTTGGTCTTCTGGCCAATCATCATATTTTTGTTCTAATTCTTCAACTGCACCTTTCCACTTATCTTTTAAACCATGCCATTCTTCTGCTGTAATAAACTTTTTCATTAAAGCCATTCTCACTAAACCCATACCGTCAAATGGTGCGTCTTCATTTTTAGGCATATTTTTTTCTGCCCATCTACGTAGTTCTTCTTTTCTCTTTGCGATAGTTGCCTGAGTCTGAGGATCTCTCATTTTAGGATCGTTTTGAATCTGTTGCAGAGTTTTCATTTTTTCTTTGTAGTCAGCCGCATCCTTTGGATCCGGTTGTCCTGCAATTTTAAACTCTGGTAATATGTTTCTTATCTTCATTTCTTTCTACCTTTAAATCCTTTGTGTGCCCCTTGCATATATGGTCTTCTAAACCATAATTTAAACCATTCATCATCACCTGGTTTTAAGCCTAGTTGTCTTTCTTTATGTTTTAATTCAGTTGCAGTGTGACTAATATTTTCACCCATAGATGGTTCATTTTGTTTTTCACCTATACCTGCAAGTTTTTTCAACTCCGCTATATTCATATTTATGCTGGCTCCTTCTGTACACCCATACCTTTACGTACTTCATCGTACATGGTTTTTGCTAGTTTAGTGGGCAATGGCGTCATACGAATAAAGTTCTTTTCGTCGCCTCTCGCCGCTAATTCACGCATTTTACTGGCGCTAATCCCCTCAATTCCGGGCGAGTCAGGATCTCTAGTGCCTGCGTCTACAGTTTTAATAGAAGTGAAGTTATAGTCCTTGCCATTGTATCTGTTTAATAATGTGTTGAATGTGTTTGCTCTATCGCTACCAGCAACGTATATGATATCTGTGTATCCTCTTTTTTGTAGGTATTGCATTGCTTGTACCCAAGTTCTAACTGAACTGTCACCTAATTGTATTCCTGGAAACATTGCTGTTGCGTATTTTACTTTTTGATCGTGTGTTAAAGGATCTGTTGCGGGACTGGCACTTTTAGATGGCCCTAAAAACAGGTAATGGTCTCCTGCCTGTTTCATGATTGTGTTTACTAATTTTTTGTGACCTGCTGTTGGCGGATTCATTCTGCCAAATGCGAATACTGCCGTTTTACTTGGAGCCTCTACAACTTCTACAATACGCATGATTACTCCTCATTTTCAGCATCAAACATTCTAGCCATTAAAGTTTTCTTGTCTTCAGGTGTAACCATGTCCATCATTCTAGATGGTACTTTAAATTTTTTTGAATATTCCGTCATAGCATATTCAATCACAGGCATCATCATTTCACTGTTGCCTGTTTGCTTTGCTTTGTTCATTGCAGGATAATAATTTTTTCTATAAAAGTCATCGTCGTTCATCATGTAATGGAATAAGTCGTCCATTAGATCATAATCTAAACGCATTTCATCTGTAAATTCTACTAGTCTTACCATTTTCTGCAACTCCAATATCTTGCTTTTGTTCTTGGTCCTGGATTATCGCAGTTATGTCTTGCTCTAAAACTTCTACGTCTTGCAGGATTAGATTTTTTAATTCTCATATTAGGATCACCGAAGTTTACTTTTTTAATATTTTTTGTTTTCGGATCTCTTACATACACTTTAAATTTTTTAACATCACCACGCATTGGTTTGCCTAGTGAAACTTTTCTTCCTCTGTACTCTGCTTCGTCTAAAGATTCGTCTTCATTGTAAAACATATCTCCATATGCTTCATGGAAACTGTCTCCGTCATAAGTTTCTTCTTCTGGATCGTTATTGCTAATTTCAACTTCTAATCCTTCTACACCCATTTCTTGTAAGTTTTTAGAAATTGCATCTGCAAGTTCATCTGATTCAAATTCGTCTAATTGTCTGTGTAATTCAAGTCTTAATACTTGATTGCCGTCTACGTTTTCGAACGTGATGTAATTTGTTTCACTCTCTAAAAGACCAACGGCACTGTGCCATAAGCACGTATCTATTTCTGATTCTGTAAAGTCTTTTTCTTTTATAATGTTTATATAATGGTGCATATTAATTGTTCAACATCACTGAACTGACAGTGCCATCTGTGTAAACTAACACTGCTCTAATCCAGACAAAGTTTCCTGTAAAGTTAAAAACAAAAGAACCATCTTTCCCAGCAGTTGTACTATCATATAAAGCGCCAGCAATATTGAAATAGTCTGCTTCTGCAGGTGTAGTTGCTAATGTTCCTTGTATTTGTATTGTACCAGCAACACCAAGTACATTCATCTGGACAGTGTGAAAACCGTCTGATCTACCGTAATATCCATCACCTTTGAACTTATCACCTGTGACAGTCGTACTTGTACTATCACCTGGATGGGTCTGATTTGACATTATTGTTGTGCTTGTTGCTGGCATATGCTTATATTTAGCCTATATGCCTTCTAGTGATGCTAGGCTTGTTTTTCTAAAAGTTTAACGTTATCGGGTATATCAAGCACTAAACCTTTATCATTTGCGGTTACTTTGACCTCACCACCCTGCTTTAATTTACCAAATAACAGTTCTTTACTTAAAGGTTGCTTGATCTTGTCATCTATTAGACGTTGCATAGGTCTTGCACCCATTTTGCTATCGTAACCATTTTCTACTAGATAATCAATTGCTTCGTTTGTAAGTTCTAATTTAACACTTTTTTCTTTAAGCATATTCTTTAATTCTAGCATAAATTTGCCTACAATTTTAATTAACACTTCTTTAGATAGTTTAGCAAATACCACAGTTGCGTCTAGTCTATTTCTAAATTCTGGAGCAAAGAAACGTTTAATATCTTTGTCATCATATTCAGCATCTTTAGTTTGATTGAAACCCATAGCATTTTTCTCTAGTTGATCAGCACCTAGGTTAGTTGTAAGTATTAACACAATATTTTTACAGTTTGCTGACTTACCATTATTACCTTGTATAGTTCCTTCGTCCATAATTTGCAATAATATTTGTGAAACGTCTGGGTGTGCTTTCTCAACCTCATCTAAAAGTAATACACAATTTTGATGTTCTTGTAATTTTGTAATTAATAGTCCTGTATTTTCTTCAAAGCCTACATAACCTGGAGGTGAACCAATTAATTTACTTACAGAATGTTTTTCCTGATATTCCGACATATCAAATCTTACTAATTGAACTCCTAGTTGCTCTGCCAATTGTTTTGCAGTTTCAGTCTTACCACAACCAGTCGGTCCCATAAACACAAAAGAACCAATAGGTTTGTTATCACGTTTCAGTCCTGCCTGGGCAACAAGTATTTTGTCTACGACTGTGCTAATTGCTTTTTCCTGTCCGAACACCGTTGCGTTCATGTTTTTAGATAAGTTTGCAAGATTGCTTGATTCTTTTTCTGCAATATTTTCTACAGGCATTTTAACCTGTTTAGATATTTCAAATTGTATTTCGTCTGCGCCTATAACTCTATCTACGTTTTGGTCTTTTAAATTAAATCTACTACAAGCCAAGTCTATTAAATCTATTGCTTTATCAGGCAATTTTTTATCTGTTTGATATTTGACACTTAATTTAACAGAAGATTCTATCGCTTCATCTAATATAGTTGCGTTATGAAACTCTTCGTAGTATTTTTTGAGTCCGTGTAAAATTTCTAGTGTTGTATTTTTGTCAGGTTCGTCTACACTTATTCTTGCGAAACGTCTCATTAATGCTCTGTCTTTTTCAAAGTATTTTCTATATTCTTCCCAAGTTGTGGACGCAACAACTTTTAAATCACCCTTGGTTAAAACCGGCTTCAGTAAGTTTGCCAAGTCATTGCTATTTTGTCCACCACCTGCTCCTGCACCACTTATATTGTGTGCTTCATCGATAAAACAAATTGTTTTACCTTTTTTCTTTAAACCGTTTAACACCATTTTGAAACGTTCTTCAAAGTCACCTCTGTATTTAGAACCAGCCAACATTGCACCAATGTCTAAATTGTAAACTTCGTAGCCTATTAGGAAATCTGGACAAGTGTTATTAACAATATTAAATGCAAGTCCTTCAGCGATGGCAGTTTTACCTACTCCTGGATCACCAACTAAAATTACATTGTTTTTAGTTCTACGTCCTAGAGATAATGCAATTTGATTTAATTCTTCAATCCTTCCTATCACTGGATCAATTTTTTTCTTTTTAACTTCGTTGTTTAAATTAGATGTGTATTTGCTTAATGCACGTTTCGTTTCGCTTACATCAATTTCGTCTTCAAACAGTTCTTCCATTTCATTGTGTAAGAAATCTTGGAATTTATCTTTATCAATCTGTGCTTCCATGATATAATAATATGCCCAACTTTTAGTTTCGGATAATAAACTCATGAATACGTCTGTTAAGTCTATGTTTGTTCTACCACTGAACAATACTTGCGTGAATGCTCTATTTAAAACTCTTTCGACACTGACAGTCTTCTTAGGTTTGTATTTGCCTGTCGGCATTTTAATTTTTTCTAATTTTGTATCAAGATATGTTTTTAAATGACTTTTCATATCTTCTGGATCTGCACCAAAGTCTTTTACTATGCCGTTGAACTTTTTGTCTTCAAGCATAGAGAAGAGTAGATGTTCTAGAGTAACGTATTCGTGCCTCCAACTTTTAGCACTGCCTACTGCTCTGTCAAATACTGCCTGTAAATCACCACTTGGTTCAACCATGTAAATCCTTTAATAATTTTTCCTGTTTCTTTTTTGCCATTTCCAAACGTAGTTTTGATATCCTTTGATCAAATGTAATACCCTGGAGATGATCGTATTCGTGTAGAAATACTCTAGCATGAAGTCCTTCTAATTTTATTATACATTCTTTTTGTTCAATGTCAAGATATTGGACACTCACAACTGATGGTCTTTTTACTTTAAAATATAGTCCTGGAAAACTTAAACAACCTTCTTCCATTTCAACTCTTTCAGGTCCTACTTCTGTTATTATAGGATTGATAACTGTGATAGGTTTTTCTTCTCCCATTACAAATATCTGTGCATCAATTCCAACCTGATTAGAAGCAAGTCCTATACCTTTATACTTCAGCATTGTTTCTACCATATCATTAGATATTTTTCCTGCATCCATGTTTTCAAAGTCAAAAGGCTTAACTTGTTTTTCTAAAAATTCGTTTGGTGCTTTAATCAGTTCCATTTCTTATTCCTTTAATTTTGTTTAACGTGTTTTGATCCGTAATGTTTGGTATATCCGCTTGTATTGTCAAATATATGTTTCCTCTTCTACCACCTCTTGCTGGTAAGCCTTGTTCAGTAATACTTAATACAGTTCCTGGTTGAGTAGCCTTAGGAATTGATATAGATAATTTCTTGCCATCTAAGGTTGTTATTTCTTTTTTGGTTCCAATCATTAGATCAAATACATTTACTTTTTCTATTGTGTGCAGGTTTGGTCCGTCTCTATTCCATTTAGGATGTCTACGCACTCTTACTCTAACCATTAAGTCTCCTCGTGGAGCATTTGAATGATAGTCGTCGCCAAGAGATGGAAATTTTATAGTTGTGTTATTATCCACTCCTGCAGGTAAAGTTATATTGACACTTTGTTCTTTGCCATTAGTTAATCTATACGTAGCAATCATTTCCTTTCCAGTCAAGACATCCTCTAAAGATATTTCAGTTTGTATTATGATATCTCTATTTTTTCTAAATGGTTGACGTTGTCCAAAGGGCGATCTGCCTCCGCCAAAGAATTGATTGAATACATCACCTATATCGTCCGGGAAACTATCGCTTCTAAATTCCCATGTTCTTCCTGGACCACCTTGTTGTGGATTAGCAGAGCCAAACATATCGTATTGACTTTTCTTTTGTGCGTTGCCTAATACTTCGTATGCTTCGTTCAGTTGTTGAAATTGTTTAGGATCACCACCTTTGTCCGGGTGATGTTTCATGGCTTGTTTTTTAAATGCACTTTTGATATCACTTTGTGATGCATTTTTATTCACGCCTAATGTTTTGTAATAATCCATATCTATATTATATAATGACTCCTACCAAAAAGTCAAGTCCTTTGTAGTATTTAATATTTTCGGATTGTTGTTATTTTTTACCTTTAGGCAAATTGGCACCTGGTTTACCAACATATAATCCAAAGAATGCCGCACCGGCACCTACTATTGTTGATATAAACATTGCCTGAGCATTTGAAGGTTCTGGCAACGTCATGAACCATGTGATTGACTTATAGAAAGCATAGATGTAAGCCAACATAATCAGTCTAGGAATAAATCTAAATTTGTCTAATATACCTGCGGTTTTGTTGTACCAAGTTGGTGCTTCGTCACCTGTTTTTGGCACAAGGTCTTCTTTTGGAATTTCGTACTCTTTGGAAACTTCTTTTACCTTAACTTTTGGCACTAACATATCTTCTTTTAATTCAGCCATTATTATTTCTCCAATTTCTTAATTCGTTTTTCTAAGTCTGCCATCTTTTTAGTTAATGCAGGAAAACGTTTCATTGCTTTTTCTTCTTTGCTTAAAACTTGTAAATCATATCTTTTTGCCGCCCAATTATAACAGCAGTCAACTTTTGCATAGAACCAAACACCCATTTTAGTTTTCTTGAACCAACTGTTTGTTGCTTGTCCTAGTATTGCACCTACGATTGATTTAATTAAAAAGAACCACATTAGATGTTATCCTTGTTAGGCACAATTGAACCATTTCCAAATAGGTCAACGGCTTTCCATGCGGAAAATTTTTTCCATTGTGCTACTGGTGGATGTGCGTCATTCATTGCAAGAAGAAATACTTTATCGCTTATCACTTTTGCTTTTGCTACTAAATCTTTATCTTCTTTTGTTTTCATTTTCCATCTATACTGTCTAATTGTTTTGTACAATATATCGTGAACTATTGCCGCTCTTGCCACGTCCCATGGAGCAATCAAGGCCCATGCCGCTCTTGGCACTGATGCTAAATCTGTTTCGAATCCTGCAGGCACAACAATACTTTCAGTTTTGTTTGTGTCTCTTTTTATTTTCACACCAACTGCTTTAAGTGTTTTAATTTCGTCTGCTGTAATATCTTTTGTTGTATATGTTAGATCTCTGCCCAGTCTCCAGCCTCTAGGTGGCCAAAACTCTGTCATCAATCTATCGTTAAACTTTCCCATATAACTCCTCGTCTATAATAGTAGTATTTATTCAGTACCTTCGTAATACTTCTTATACTCTTCTAATAAGTTGTTTGTTTCCTGTAATTTTTGTCTAATCTGTGCGAAGTTTCTTGCAAGTACTTGGAAGTCCTTGTCTGTTATTCCAAACAACACAGGGTCTATTCCTGCCTCTTCAAGTTTCTTAAATACTTCTTCTGCATTTTCACTTGTAATGATATGCCAGTAGATCTCTTCCATTTGCAATGGTGTTGGCATAGGGTAGTCTAATTTCTCTCTTGGTTTTTCAATTGAGAATATTTTAATTTTCTTTTCGCCACCGATACTACAACCTGTTAGTAATATGATAAATGCTACTGCTAATATTTT
>CENF01084070.1_pt1 | contig 10667 bp, 3 predicted proteins | sample 361291 | NCBI WGS metagenome assembly CENF01 (sample SAMEA2619399, study PRJEB7988) | marine metagenome | isolation source: saline water (ENVO:00002010), including | reverse complement strand
GTACCTACTACGTAAAATGGTGTTCTGAATAACGCGAGGAATACTATTACATCTTTCGACTTTACTACAACGCGTCTGTCTGTCTGTCTGTCTGTCTTCTGCGCGCAAACGGCGGCGCGCGAGGATTTCTCCTCCTTTTTTTTTCTGGCACGCGTGCGCTCGCGTTTTTTTGTTCGATTTTTTTTAACTGAAACCAAAGCCGAAGCAGCACTCGCTGATGGCCTTGAGCAGTTTCTCTTTCGTCTCTTCGTAACTGGCGTAGTTCGGCACGCGGAGCGTAAAGAAACAGGTTTGAGCCATGGGTAAATGATTGGACGATTTTTGGTCGTCGAAGCGAAGATTGAAGCGTAAACCGCGGAAACCGGTGTGCGGGAGCTTTCGGAACGCGGTCCAGAAGTGTAACAAAGCGTGCTTTTGCTCAGAGTTCATGGATTTGACGGCGTCCCAGAACCATCGCGCGCGCGTTTCGGTGGTGACGGCCAGAGTGCAGTGCGGTGGCGGTTTGGGTTCGTACGTGGTCGCTTGTTCCCAAGAAATGACGTTGATGTCTTGTAAACCGCAAACAAGAAGTTCCAAGTCTTCCCACTCCCAGCTGCTGACGAGTTCGCGTGGGACTACTTCGTCAAAGCCGGACGAAAACGCGGCGAGGTTGACGCTGATGTCCTGCTTCGTTTGAATATCGTCACTTTCGTCGGACGGTGAGAACAACGAGGACGAGGACGGCAGACCAAGAGTGCTGTTGGCAAGCGTCGTCGAACAACGTATCATGCAGTGTTGCGCGTATAAATCGACGTATTCGCCACGGTTGCGCTCATCGACAAAAACGTTTGCGCCGCCGGGTACAAGTTCTTTTACTTTGTTCGGATCCGCCCGCGTCGGTGCAGCAATGACAAATGCCGGTGGGTCTTCTTTCACCCAACTGATTCTAGGATCGCTCCAATCGCACGTTTTTATGGGCAGTAATGTGCGTTTGAAATCGTCGTCGACTTGTGCCAACAATTCTGCCTTCAACGGTTTGTGCAAAAGCGCCTGCCATAACCACGGGACTAATGGTAAATCCGCAGTCTTTTCGTTGGAGATGAGTAAACCGACGATACGTCCGGCAAACCGCGCAGCGTGCGGAGAACAGTCCGGACGAAGCGTGCGCAATGCACCTTCAAACGAAGGCAGATCATCATGGTCGCCGCTGTGCATAGCACTTAGTGACATCGTAGAGTCCCTTCGCAAACCCTTTGTGTTTGACCACGAGGTGAATACCGCTTCGCTCGGTCCCACTCGCGTCGGATGTCCCTCCAACAACGCTTGAATCAAAACCGTCCACGCTTCTCTCGCTACACCATTTCCTACTCCGTCCTCGCTATCGAACGAACAAGAGAATGTTCTTCCTAACAGGGGACCAACGGCATTTTTAATCGCTCGCCATGCGTCGTCGCAAGGCATTGCGCGTCGCAACTTTACCGAAATCTGTGGCACGTTCCCATGCATGTCACTCAACAGGCGTTTCAAATCGTTCTTTAAACGTAAAACGCGGAAAGAAGGCGGAAAGACGACATTCGCCGCGCCGACTAAATCTAAAGAGCTTCCAAAGTAAAACATGTTCGGCGCGATGCATTCTAAACAGCTGAACGATCGCTTCCAGTTGGCGTGCGTGAGAAGACTTCCGAGAATTTCACGTCGTGATTCGAGATAGTGACATGGCATATACACAGAATCATCGCCGTTGCTCGAAGCGTAATTGCGCAATTCAACCGCGGCGTGCAAGAGTAGTTGGATCATATCCACCAATTGTTGCGAAGGCGAGTGCACCGGGAATTCCCCCGCGAACTCCCCTAAAAATTTCGCTTTACCTATCTGTTGCAAGACGCCGCGTATGCCAGAGTTTTCACCATCGAGCGCCCATCCGATTCTCGCGAGCGGTTCAATAGCGGCGAGTAAACCATCGCCACATCGCTCGAGCGAAGAAAGGATGATCTTAAAGAGATGCGTCGATGAAGTGGCAGTCGATGAAGCTACCATCATCGCCTGTTTCGGCGTTGTGCTGATGTTTTTCTTTCGGAGCTTAGTTTCACGATGATGGTGTGCACCGCAGTTGGCGTCAACGTCGTCGCTATTGATGAAGGTATCCAAATATTTCGCGTCCATGAATCCTGGTTTGCCGTGCGACCACGTCGCTACTAGCGCAATCAAGAAACCGAATCGAATGCCCTTGCGCGTATTCTTTGGATCTCTGAAATCAAAATTCTGTATCGCTTGCATCTCCGAGCCCGGGGCGGGACGTTTTTTGTTACCAACGCTCGCGCTGACTTTCTTATTCTTGGGATCAGTAGTGTGCGCATTGGAATCGTTCGATTCTTTTTCAATCAACGCATCGATCGGGGTTTTACCAGCCATTGTTCGATGTACTGCGGCGGTGACTTCGTTCGCCCAAGTTTGACACTCAAACAAACTCGCGATAATTTCTTTCGGAAGGGTGCTCATTTTCGCCATTTGTAGCGCGTTGCGCCAGCGCGGATCAATTCGAGCTTCTTGTTCAATGAGATGAGATATAAGGAACAAGACACCAGAGACAGCATCCATCGTGGATTGACTCACCGTTTCCGTTTGCGACAAGGCACTGAGCATCAACGGCGCGCCCTTTGCTATGGCAATACCCCAGTTATCGATATCATCACCGGCGAGACCCGCGAGAACGGCTTTTCTCGCGACTGCGCGAGAGCGCATTTTCCTGTCCGAAATGATGCTTTCCGCTGGAATTTCGTGAAAATATCGTTTCCCACCGATGCACCAGAACATGAGGCATTCGCCGACATGTGCGAGAGTTTTCCAATATTCTTGCGACAAAACGCTCGGCGGTTTTCCGTCGTTCTTGATAATAGATTCGAGCGCAAGTCGAACGCACGTCGCTGCCCCGGCGCAAAAGATGGCCCCGGGGTGCCCCTCGAACTCTCGCATCTTTGGTTTATTCGAACGCAAGCCGTGTAAAATGCAATGAAGCATTGGCACGCAGTGCAAGCCTAAACCACGAACTAAGATGACCATCCAACGACCGGATTGAGGAATAAGTTTCGCCAATCTATCTGCAACTGGAAACCTCTGGGGATAAACGTCCGGGGTGACGAAGGTAGCGTTTCCTAGAAGCTCCCAACGCACAATGTGTTCAATCAGACGAATAAACATCGGCGAGCGTGATTTCCAACGACCATCTGGTGGTGGGCCAATCGAGCGAAGTCTGCGAACGAGATGTGAGACGGTATGCGTCACGTTTGCAACATCGGTGTCAATAGTCATGCGAGGACCATGTGCTCGAGCTCTGTCCGGAGGTATCAAAGGGGAGTGTAAGTCCATGTCTCGCCCAAATCTATCATCGTGCATCCGAACCCCTCGTAACGACGGGTCATGCCTGTATAGAGCAGGGTTCGTTGACCAATTTGTTGTTCTCGACCGAAGATGAGTCGAATTAGCCCGGGCAAGCTCCAAAATTCTAGCCGAATTAGCCCCATAAGCTCTCCCGTCTCCCTCTAACAATCTTTGTACTGCTCCATAGTTGATCCGCTCTTGTTGATCTTCGTACTGGCGACGGCGATCATCTTCAAAAAGCTGCGAGAATTCCGAGACTTCTCGTGCGAGATTTCTTCCGCTCAACCCCGGTCTGCCCAAAATGCGGAGTCGACGCGCCATTGTCCTCAATCTGTGTTGTTCACGATCACGCCTCTCACGAAGTCGCACGAACGGGGATGGGGCGTCTCTGTCTCCATTGTCGTCCTCTCTCTCTTCTTCCTGCTCCTCTTCGTCGTCTTCTTCATGGTCCACATCCTCCATGGGCATCATTGGTGGAAAGCCTGCGTACGGATGAAATCGTGCACTGTGCGCATCACGGGCCCTTGGTATAGCATCAGTCCGAATATCTCCAATCGCTTGATTTCTTCTCCTATAATTCGCAACAAAATCTTGCTCGACTGCTGTCATGTTATTGAGAGGGCCACGCTCGTCGTCGACGTCGTTATTGTTGATCCGATTGTTATTCCTAGTGACATTGTTATTATTTACCACGTTGTTGTCGTCGTCGCTAACGTCATCACCGTTGTTACTACCACCCCCAACTTTAAATGACGGCGTCGGAGGTATCCACAGACATTCCCAGGTCAAATCGGGCGGTACGCAGTACTCTGAGCTCGGCCGTGTCACTCCATGAAACGATTCGTGGAGTTGTGTCAACGCATGCGGCGGAAGCTGCATCACAATCCTCCTTCGTTCCTCTTCGTCCACATCTTCTCTTTCCCCGGCCGCGTATAACTTTTTTAACTTCGGGTCGTTCAACACTAACATCTCGAGGAACGACGTGGTCAGTTTTGACGCCACCATTTCTTTGCTCGAACATCTCCATTTCTCTCGCAACGAGCACAATTCCACGAGGAATTTCGTCGCTTTCTCCGGATCCGTCAAATTCGATTCGTTTAAACTCGTTCCTATAATCGCAAACACGTACTCCATGCATTTTTCCGCCACTTGCACCAACTCCAAACCTAAAGTAGTCCAAGATTTATACCGATGAGTCTTTTTCCTGCAATTTCTTTCTTTCTGACCTAAATCGTAAAACTTACCTCCTGTTTCCGAGCCGTGCGAGGCGGCTTCCAAAATCGGAAACAAGCCGATCATCACGCGATTGCTGAAATCGACGTGCACGTACGATAAATCTAATATCGAACATCCATGCACCGGATATTGCATAACCTTAAATGGGTCCAGATTATTTTTGATGTACTCTATATGTTCAGTTGCTTCGCGTTCGCACGCACGTAGCTCGTTCAAAATCTCTGTCGCCTTATCTTTCGACGAGAGCCCCGCCATCGAGGATGACAAAAGTTCGTTTTCGTCCTGTTTGGCAACTTCAACGAACGTCTTGTTCGCATTCTTCTTTCCGACTGCGTGCATCCACTCCTCGAACGCGTTTGTAACTGTCACTAACTCCTTGCTGATTTTCAAAGCCGGTTCTGTCACTTTTGCTAAATGCTTCTCGCACAAATCTAACAGTTTCTTCTTCCCCCACTTCACCGTGATGTTCGCGTCGTTCGCGTTCAAAAAATTTACTAATTGTTCTTCCGTCGCGTACTCTCTCCACGTCGGCTCTACTTTTGAAGGCATTTTCATCATCTTTGTACTCGTCGTCTTTTCATTTCTCTTCGTTGGGTTCGCGGCATCGTCGTCGAACGCGGCGACGCCTCCCGTGCAAGAAGACTGAATCTGCTTCGCGTACTCCGCTAAACGTTCTTGGTGCTGCTTCTTATTTGGCGCGCTACCACCACCTGAACTCGATGCCGTATCCCTGGCTAACTGTGCAATGTAACTCGCAATCCCTGCTCTCGCGTCTTCGTTCACGTTTTCAATCAAACTGTTGAATATTTCGTCCACTCGCGCTCGAACGTTTCGGTCCATGGCATCACCACCCAAAGTCGTCCCGGGAGTCGTCGTCGTCGTCCGATGATTGCGTTCTCGTTGTTCTTCTCCTCGCGTGGATCTCCTCCTCGCATCCTCCTCGTCTCCCTCGTTCGTCGCGTCGTCGTTGTTATTGTTGTCGCCTCGGGACGACGGCGCGCGCCTGTGCCTTCCTCGTCGCGACGACATCGCCTAAGATAAAAGCGCGCTTTTAAGGTCGTTTCTCCGAGGGAAAAAAAATCGAGTCAAAACCCACACACTCCTTGAACGACCTGGACGTGTGATTCTTCACCTTCTTCCTCGGCTTTTTCTTCTTCTTCTTCTTCCGCGTCGTCGTCGTCAACTCGAATCCTTTTCTTCTTCTTCTTTTGGTCCTCCGACAAAGCGGCCTCCTCTCGAAGCGTCGGTGCACGACGCGGGAAGAACGAGAGTTGACGACACAGCAAAGCGCGTTTTCTCTTCTGGGGAAAAAAGACACAAAAAGGTTTCCCTTTATTTTTTCTTCTTTCTCTTTTTTTCTTCAAAACCCTAAACATATTTTTTCTTTTTTTTTCACTCTTTTTTTGGGGGGGAGACCTCACACCTTTTCACGTGTCTGTCCTCTTCTCTTTTGGTCGTCGTCGTCGCTCTGTGCATTGGTGGTGGTCGAAAAACACGCGCGTTGCACCGCAAAGAAACGCGTCGTCGTCGCACGAGAGATGTCGACGCTGAAAGCCTCTCGCGCGGACAATTTCTACTACCCTCCCACGTACAACCCGGTGTCGGAGGGGACGAACACCAACACGAACAAAAACAAAAACGGCTCACTCGGGAAACGTAAACGAGAGGATGGTACTCTGACTGTAAGATTCGAAGCGCCGTTTCCGATGAGATGCACGCGGTGCTCGAACGCACCCTTGATCGCGAAAGGAGTGAGGTTTAACGCGAGGAAGAAGAAGATCGGGAAGTATCTGTCCACGCCGATATATTCGTTCGTTATGCTGAGTCACAGATGTTGTAACGGAGAGATTGAGATTCATACCGACCCGAAAGCAGGGGAATTCGTCTGCGCGCGAGGGGCGAAGAGAGCGCACGAGAGAGACGTGTATGTCCCGGACGATATCGACGTGAATGGGATGACTATGGAATACGGTGGGATTGACGGGGTTATGGTAGAGAGAGGAAGCGATGTAAATCAGATGAGTTATTTAGAAAAGGAAGAAGAGATGAAGAAGGAAGGGAAAGAGCGGCTGTCGAGGTACGCCGAGGATCGATTGAGAGCGGAAGAGAGGTGGAGTATGGATTACGAGGCAAACAAGAAATTGCGAAGAAGCAATCGAGAAAGGAGGAAGGAAGAGAGAGGAAGAGATGAGGAAGGAAGAAGGATGGGGTTTGCCAGCGGAGAAGATGGTGGAGTGAAGTTGTTGCCGAGGAGTCGCGAGGACGATGTAAAGGCCAGAATAGCAATGGCGAGGAGTAGAAATAAGAGAGGACATGACGGCGTGAATGCAGCCGAGGCGAGTCGAAGGAGGATCAAGAGGGAATCTATCTTTAGTGTGAAAGCGAAACCGAAGAAGAAATATTAGGAATTAGTACTTGTAATGGCAGCAAAAATAGTCTCTAGGTAATGAAAACACACATCATCATATCATCATCATCATCTGCTTTTTAGTTAAACCGGTGATAAATCTATGTCGCGAATTATAGAGTACCATCTCGGTAAATCGCTCTTTCCAAATGGTGCCACGTTTCGAGGTAAGCCGTTGATACCTATTATATCCTCCATTAAATCCGTTCGTGTTTCAAAATCCGTGCGTAAGACTGCCCCTCGCGTGCGGCAAAATAATTGCATATTTTCCTGATTTTTTTCGCTCATGTCGGCGTCCGCATTTTTGTTATTTCTGGCCGGAACGACGAAAATTTCAACGACGTGACCGGTCGCGAGTCGACCAGAACCGCTAAATAAGATGCGCTTGCCTTTTTTGCGCGCGATGAATGGCGTGTTTTCTATCTGTTGGGTTTCCGCGTTATCGACTTCGATCCACGTCAAGTACGAAGGGTTCGACGGATCCACCAAAGCCGCCTTCTTGGCGCACTGCGGTTCTATAGCAACCGTCCAGCTGACTGCTTTGGCAACGTCAATTTCTAATCGAATGGTTTTTTTATCCGGACCAGTACCAGTTTTGCGCAACTCAGGCATTTCCGATGCCGTCATGTTATTCGCGCGCATATCCGACAAGATAGGTTTCGAGTTATTCTTGGATTCGTAATAAGTCAAATTGTACCCGCGAACGATACACGCGCGGTCTGTTTTCATGGTCACAAAATCAACCGATTCTGTGCAGTCACCGCCGAAACGCGTATTCAATCGGAAGTTTGTAAACGCGGAGTATATGCGATGGAACATGTGCTTGTGCCCTTCCGCTTGTTTGCGTTGAATCGCGTGTGAGTGGATCCTTTTCAAGCGCTGATCATTCTCTACTCGCAGCCTTTCCAATCTAATAGATTTTTCTTGCGCGTCTTCGTCTTCGAAACCACTCTCTTCACCGTTCGATGTTGTGCTGTTATCGTCAAACTTTTCATCCTTACGCGTCGCGACAAATGTTGACGTAGGTAATAATCTCGGTGGATCTATCAACAAATGCAAATTGTCGCGCAAAGCCAATGCGGCTGGTGCTAAACTCGATCCAGCGCCCACTCTCGCGAGCGCGATGAAATCTGAAGTCACGTAGTTGTGCGCATCAATGTGCGTCACGTGCGTCAATATGATTGGTTGTGGTGCGACGGCGGTAAATCTAATGTTTTTGAATACGCCGCATGCGAGCGTCGCGAAGAGGAACGTTCCGAACGCAATGACGGTGAGTCTATACATTTGCCTTTCCTTCAATGTTGCGCCTAATGATATCACCGGGACAGAAAAGAACATCGCACAAGATACAAATCCCAAAACACCACCGAGAAGTCCATCTAAAGTGTAATACGCGAGCGGATGTCCATCGCCGAGTTTTGCATCGGCACGCGATTGAACCGCGGAGAAAGTCGCCATAGCACGAAATAAGAGCGGCGTGACAACCCATATGCATGGAACAGCGCATAACATGACCAAATAATTGTTTGGAGATGTCATCGCGAAAATATCTATTTCACCTTTCGCGTTGTGACCGCTCAATTGAGTCGATGTTTTTACCGAAGTTCGATTTTTCGTCTTCACGGTGGCCGCGCCATTCAAGGAAACCGTATCGTCGTCTTCCTCCTTCGTTTCCTCTTTTTCCTTATCTCTTTTTTCTTCTTCTTCGATTGGGACAATCGAAACACTCGGCATAAATTTTAAGAACCCACTCTGACGGGCAATTACTGGTGAAAACACAAAAATCAATTCGTACATTGCTAAATTCGTGAGCCAAATGGTGGCGTGTGAATCCGTGCGTTTCCTCATTGCCCATGCTAATACTGCCGTGAAAAACGTCTTACCGCTGAACAAACACCATTTGATTACATTCTCAGACGCGTACCGATCTCTAAAGGCGACATCAACAGGAATGAGTTTCCAATATAAGAAACCACTGGCTACGTTATACCCAAAAATGCATCCGATGCATCCAAACGTGCTGGCAAAGAGCATGAACAATGCTGTGTAATTACCTAACGGCATCGCTTCGCCGACGAAAAATGCGAGCGTGAATGTGGCCATCGCGCCAAACACCGTGCCCATGAACATCGCAAAGATAGGAACAACAAAACCAACCAAAGGAGTGGTAATCATCGCTTTGACGATGGCATCGATGGCCATTTGCCACATCTTTTCGCTCTCGCTATGGATCTTCTCAAAGTGTGCACCAAAGCTGTATTTCACGATAAAGAACATAGAAAACGCGCTGAAAAACACCAGCGAACGCAACGAAGCTAAACTGAATGGTTCGGTAACAATCAGTTTTGTTTTCGACAGAACAAACCCCGGTCGAACATACCATGCGTGCGACTCTACGTGTTGACGCAAAGAAATATCTGGATTCAACTCGGAATCGACGTTGGCGAACTGGTTGCGTTTTTGTAAGAATGCACCGATAAAAGCGACGATATTTTCGCCACTCGCTTGCGCACTCCCACGTCGCATACCTTTTACTCTATCTCTCGACGTATGATATACGAACGATCGTTCCACGAACGCTAAATCGATCACCGCTGCACCTTTCTCATTGTATACTCTCCCATCAGTTTCCGAGGGGATCACCCCGGATCTAAAAATTTGCCCGTACACGCTTGCTGAATTTGGATACGGCACGCTTTCTGCCCACGTTTCCAACATGTATCTCTCAAATGTTTCTCCGTGTATGCCTTTCTCTGTCTTGAACAGCATCTGAGGTCCACCACTCCCCATGGATTCCAGATTTACAATAACAGACGGTTTCTCGCTCTTCCGTCGAAACCACGGGTTCGAATTCATCGTCGCCGTCGCGCCAATTAACCCAACCTCTTCCGCGGTTAAAAAATGAAACACTATACCCGTCTTTGCCGGTAAATAGTTGCTCGTCTTTCTATTCGTTGTCAAACTCGCTACGTTTTCTAATACTTCTAATGCGATGCCGCAACTCGCCGCGTTGTCCGATCCGCCCGACGACGTCGACACCGTATCCACGTGCACGGAAATGGCAATCACGTGCATCTTGTTATTGACAGCATTGTTATAAGGATCATTGGCGTTTTTACTTTCGCCTCCGTCATGATATTCCTCCTCGTCCTTCTTCTCACCACTACTGCTACCGCGAAACGAAGCGTCGTCGCTCCGCCTTCTCACGCGCACCGAAATGGACCTCAAGTTATCGTACCTATACACATCTGACATCCCCCACTTCTTTATCTTATTCTTCCTTTCATTTTCCGCCTCCTCCTCTTGGCCATACCCACCCAAATTCGTCGTCCTCGCGTGTCTCGTGACCTCGTCCGCGTCTCTCCTTCTCAGCCCACTGCTCACACCGTCCCACATTTCGATTTCAATCTCCTCGCTCGTCTCCCCATATTTCTTCTGAATCGTTTCTACGCGTCTCCGAATCATCTCGAACGCCATCTTCTCGCTTTCGGTTCCAACCGCGCGCGATCCGACCCTTTCCAAACGCGTCGCGATGGCCAACGCTCTCGATTCGCTAAACGTGAACGTCGGAGAATCTCCGCTCAGCGCTCGCGGTAACGTTCGGTCGACCGTGACCGAAAGCGCGCACAGCACGAGAAGAAACACGAGCGACGCGAGGGAAAAAACG
>CENF01004394.1_pt1 | contig 10726 bp, 10 predicted proteins | sample 361291 | NCBI WGS metagenome assembly CENF01 (sample SAMEA2619399, study PRJEB7988) | marine metagenome | isolation source: saline water (ENVO:00002010), including | reverse complement strand
AGGGAAGAGGCTATAAAATATATGATGGATAATGCTGGACAAGTTAAAAGCGCAGCTGAATCTGAAATTGAAAGATATATAGTCTGGCCTGCTCAAGCAACTGCTTATATGGTTGGCAGAATTAAAATTCTAGAGCTAAGAGAAAAAGCTAAAAATGAATTAGGTAATAGATTCAATATAAAAGATTTTCACTCAGTAGTTTTGATGAATGGGGTCTTGCCTCTAACAGTCTTAGAGGCAGTTATAGACCAATATATTGCTGAGAACAGTTAAACCTTAAGGCAAGCTTCTTCTATCTCTTTAAATACTTTTGGATTTTCTTCAAAGTATTTGGTTACTTTATTCATGCCCTGCCCTATCTTCTCATCTTTGTAGCTATACCAAGATCCGCTTGTCTTAACTATGTCTTTTGAAGTTGCACATTCTAGAATCTCTCCAATTCTGTTAATTCCTACAGTTTTTGAAGTGGGTGAATTTCCATAAAGTAATTGGAAGTTTACAACCTTGAAAGGGGCCGCTAATTTATTTTTTACTACTTTAACTTTTGTTTCAGTTCCTATGGCTTCATCAATAGTCTTGGTTGAATCAGGGGCTACAGGAATAGCTTCCTTGATGTATGTACTTTTTCTGATATCAAGCCTTACACTAGAATAAAACTTTAAAGACATGCCTCCTGGTGTAGTTTCTGGATTACCAAACATTACTCCAATTTTCATTCTTAATTGGTTAATAAATATTACAAGAGTTTTAGATTTTTTTACTTTACCTGTAATTCTCCTTAATGCGCCAGACATCATTCTGGCTTGAAGGCCTACATGCGAATCTCCTATTTCACCTTTGAGTTCAGCTTCTGGCACAAGTGCAGCTACACTGTCTACAACTATAATATCTAAAGCAGAACTTTCTATTAACTTTTCAGTAACTTGAAGAGCCTCTTCACCAGAATCTGGTTGAGAGATTAATAGTTCATCTATATCAACACCTATTCTTTTTGCCCATTCCGGATCAAGAGCATGCTCAGCATCGATAAAAGCTGCAGTCCCTCCAGCTTTTTGACATTCTCGTATTACATGTAAAGTAAGTGTCGTTTTTCCAGAAGATTCTGGACCATATATTTCTACAACCCTTCCTTTTGGTAGGCCGCCAATACCTAAAGCTTTATCAAGGTTAAAAGAACCCGTTGAGATTGAAGGTACATCAACAGTTTCTTTTGAGCCTAATTTCATTATGGATCCTGGCCCATAGTCTTTTTCTATTAATTTTAATGCAGCTGCTAAATCTTTCTTTTTTGTATCTGTCATAATTTATCCTTTATATAGTGTATGTATATACAGTATTAGACCACAATATTATTTCTTAGTCTATATAAAGAATAACTTTTCACCCAAATAATAGACAGAATCTTCTTTGAATTAAGTAAAATAACTTCATGGCCTTTGTTGTAACTGATGCATGTATCAACTGTAAGCACACTGATTGTGTAGAGGTCTGTCCTGTTGATTGCTTTTATGAAGGTGATAATTTTATAGTAATCAATCCTGAAGAATGTATTGATTGTGGTCTTTGTGAGCCAGCCTGCCCAGTTAAAGCAATTTATGCAGAAGATGAACTACCTCCTGATCAGATCCCATTTGTTGAGATAAATGACAATTTATCCAGGAAATGGCCAAACCTTACACAAAAAAAAGATGCCTTGCCTGAAGCGGAAAAATATGCAGATGTAAAAAATAAAATAGGTATGCTTAAAGAAACTTAATTTAAATGTACCCAAACAGCAGGTATAGAACCCAAAATTAATCCTGAAAATAAAACTTTAATCTGATAAACATTTTTCTGAAACCTGTTTACTATTTGTGAAGGAATAATAAAAAAAGCTAATAACATTCCAACTATGAAAGGCAAAAGAACTAAGAAATCTAAATTTTTTATGCCTGCTATTATCTCTTGATAAGCACCAAGAAGTAATAATACCAATGATCCAGATATTCCTGGCAGTATAAACGCTGTAAAGGCAAAAATACCGGCCATGATAAGCAAAAGATTGTTATTAAAATTTAACTCAATAAGCGAAAGAGCTATAAGTAAGGCAATACCTACTCCCACCATAAAACTTATTAAATATTTAACTGAATCAGAAAAATTTTGATCCATTATGCAATTTTTTATTACTGCAAATATCATGATGGCTGACAAAAATACTTTAAATAAAATCAGCTGGTTATTGATAAGGTAATCTACTAAAAAAGCTGAAAGATATATCGAAATTATCATTCCGAGCATTAAGGGTATCATCAAAGATAAATTTAAATTCCCAACAAAATTATTAAAATTTGTAAAAAATTTTAGTGGGTTAAAGAAAGAGAGGACTTTAATAAAAGGTTCATAGACATTAAAGATGCCTGCAATAGTTGCCCCAGAAATTCCAGGTGTTATTTCTGCTGCACCCATACAAAAACCAGCGCTAAATCTATATAGAAATTTAGACATCAGGTAATTTACCTTTCGTTTTACTTAAATTAGTCATATCCCAGTAAAGAGGAGTAACGGATATTTTATTTGCCCTTATTGCTTCGAAATCGGTCCCAGTAAGATCTCCAGCAGGTTTGCCAGCCTTTCCAATCTTATAACTTAGTTTATCTCCAGTTCCATTAAATTCTGGTGCTAAAGGCATGCCCCTAGTTCCTAATGAAGTAAAACAAAAATCAGTTATATCAACAAATTCTAAATTGGGTACATTCATATTAAATACCAAGCCGCCATGATATTCATTAGAGTAATTTTGAACTATATAATCGAGCATTAGTTCTGTTGCAATTATCGAAGATTGAAATTTCTCATAAGATTTGCCAGAAATAGATACAGCAAGTGGAGGAAATCTTAACTTTCTGGCAGTTAAGGCTGCTCCCAAGGTTCCGGAATGTATAACATCATCACCCATATTTGCACCTTTGTTAATCCCAGAAACAACAATATCTGGAATTTCTTTCAGAATAGCCATTAGACCCATAAAAATACAATCAGCTGGTGTTCCGCCAACGGAATATATATTTTCATCTAATTTATTAACTTCTACAGAAGTTCTAAGTGTTATAGCTGCTCCCTGTCCACTTTTATCTACTTCTGGAGCAATTAAAGTGACTTCATGTTTCTCTTTTAAGGATTCAAATAAAGTTCGTGTTATTTCTGATTCGATTCCGTCATCATTTGTTAATAATATTTTCATTCTTCTAACCTTGTAATAACAAGAGCTGCTGCACCTTCTTTTTTTCCTATAAAGCCCATTCTTTCTGAGGTCTTTGCTTTAAGACCGATACTATTTTTTTCTAAGTTTGTTAAATTACTCAAACTTAAAATAATTTCAGATTTATAATCTGATAATTTAGGCTCCTCCATTATTACTACTATGTCTATTTGTTTTAGTGAGAAACCTTTTTCAAGAACTTTATTATAAGCTATTTCAAATAACTCTTTCCCCGAGATATTTAGCCATTTCTCATCGGTATCAGGAAAATGGTCCCCAATATCACCAAGACTAACCGCACCAAACATTGAATCAATTAACGCATGAATAATTATGTCTCCATCAGAATGAGCAAGAAATGATTTATGATATGGAATTTTAATGCCCCCAAGCATTAATCCATCTCCAGTTTTAAATCTATGGCTATCAAAGCCGTTACCTATTCTCTCATTTGTAATTGTTTCGTCCAAGATATCTTCTGCAACTGTAATCTTTATATTTTTTCTGCTTCCAGGGAGGATGCGTATGTTTCCTCCTGTTCTTTCGATTGCTTCAGATTCATCATTTGGCTGAAAATTTTCCTTAAAGCAATACTCTAAAGAATTTTCTAGCATATCTGAGGTTGTAATTTGCGGAGTCTGAGCTAAGTAAAATCTATTTCTATCAACACTTTTGTTTACAAATAAATTCTCTTGATTAATTTTTTTTAATGCTTCATAAACAGGAATTCCATAAGCTAAGATATCTTCTTTTGCTGGGTTAAAGTTCTCTACTAAAAATTTTATTTCTTTCTGTTGTATATAAGGTCTTACTGCATCATGTACTACAACTATACTATTCTTTTTTATAGCGCCTAAAGCCAACATTACAGACTCTGATCTAGTAGCACCTCCATTAACTTTTAAGATTTTTTTATGCGATGAGATATCCAACTTTTCAAAAAAATTATCTTCAGAACTAATAGGAATAATTATTTTTTTAAAAAATTGTAGACCAAGGAAATGGCTTATAGTTTTTTCTAGAATACTCTCTCCATTGACCTCTATATACTGCTTAGGAACTTCTGACTCAAATCTTGTTCCAATTCCTGCAGAAGGGACTATTGCATAAATTTCATTCAGGTTCTTTTTCATCATCCTTAATTAGTCCTAAATTCTCTTCTGCAATTTTTTTAATATGATCTTCATTATTTTTTATAAGCTTGATCTCTTCTTTTAAATCTTGATTATCCTGAAAAATTTTTTCAAGTTCATTTTCTTTTTCTAAAATTAATTTTTCTATTTCCTCATTGCTTGAAAAGCTAAATTGACCATGAAAGATATCTTGGTAAAGAAATAAAACAACAACTAATAAAATAACTGCAACTATGATCTTTATTGTTTTTCCAAAAGAGTTCATGGATACAACTCATTTTCTATGATTAGAAGACGATTGTATTTAGCTGTTCTATCAGATCTAGCTGGCGCTCCAGCTTTAATTTGCCTTGCATCAACACCTACGGCAAGGTCTGAAATGAAAGTATCTTCTGTTTCTCCTGATCTATGAGAAATAACTGTTCCATAATTATTAGATTTGGCCAAATCTATAGTTTGCAAAGTTTCTGTTAGAGTTCCTATTTGATTAGGTTTGATTAAGATAGAGTTTGCAACTTTTTCGTTAATTCCTCTATTTAATAGCTTTTTATTAGTCACAAATATATCATCTCCGACTATCTGTAAATTATTAGTTTTTTCTGAGAATTTTTTCCAAGCACCCCAATCAGATTCATCTAAAGGATCTTCAATAGAGATAATCTGATATTTATTAACAAGATCAATCAAATAATCAATCATTTCATCAGAACTAAACTTACTGCCCTCTCCTTCAAGATAATAAGTTTTATCTTTATATAATTCTGATGATGCGCAATCTAATCCTAAGGAAATATCATCACCATATTGCATTCCTGTTTCTTCAATTGATCTGATTATTTCCTCTATAACAATTTGATTTGATTCAAAATTAGGTGCGAAACCACCTTCATCTCCCACTGTGGTGCTAAGCTTACTTTCATCTAAATTATTTTTTAAATGCATGTAAACTTCGGTAGCTTTTCGTAATCCATCTTTAAAAGAAAATTTATCAGACGGCATTATCATAAATTCTTGAATGTCGACATTATTATTTGCATGAGCACCACCATTAAGAATGTTTAACATTGGTCTTGGTATTGAAAACTTATTTTTCCTGGAAGTTAAATCATTGAATATGATATTCATATATTTATAAAGAGAAATATTCAAACTATTTGCTGCAGCTCTTGCGCACGCTAATGAGACAGACAAAATTGAATTAGCGCCAAGCTTTTCCTTATTTTCAGTGCCATCGATATCTATAATTAAATTATCAATTTTTTCTTGTTCAGAAATTTCTATTCCTTCTAAGTGCTTAGATAAACCTTTTACCTGCTTAACCGCTTTTAAAGTGCCGAAACCAAAATATCGTGAACTATCGCCATCGCGTAATTCATAAGCCTCTAGTGATCCAGCCGAGGCTCCACTAGGCACCATAGCTGCACCTCTTGAACCATCCTCTAAATAAACAGTTGCACTAATTGTGGGTCTACCTCTTGAATCCAAAACTTCAAGTGCATCTATTTGTTTAATTTTCATAATTAGTTGCTCTTAACGAGGTCATCAAGCAGCAATATCTTATGCATAAAATTGTCTAGCTCTGATAGATCAAGTGCACAGGGGCCATCACACATTGCTGTTGCTGGTTCTGGATGTGTCTCAATAAATAGGCCTGCTATATTTTGTGATACTCCAGCTTTCGCTAAATCAAAGACATATTGTCCTCTACCTCCTGTACTTTTTTCTAACATTCCAGGCTGTTGAAGAGAGTGAGTCACATCAAAGAAAACTGGTTTGCCTGAATCTTTAAGAATTTGAAAATTTAATGTGTCGACCACTAAATTGTTATAGCCAAAAATATTTCCTCTCTCACATAAGATTATATCTGGATTACCAGCTTGTTCACATTTACTTACTGCATGAAACATTTCTTTGGCAGATGAAAATTGTGGCTTCTTGATATTAATAATTTTTTTGGTTTTTGCGGCTGCTACAATCAAATCAGTTTGTCGACAAAGAAAAGCTGGTATTTGAATGACATCACAAATTTCTGCTGCAACTTCGGCCTGATTTGGTTCATGAATATCTGTTATGACAGGAACATCAAATTTTTCTTTAACTTTTCTTAGGCTTTCAAGACCTTCTTCTAAACCAGGTCCTCTAAATGAATCTATAGAAGATCTATTTGCTTTATCAAATGAAGCTTTAAAAACATAATTAAATTTATATTTTTCAGCGATAGATTTAAAGTTTTCAGCTACTTGAAAAAGAAGTTCATCAGATTCAATTACATTAACGCCACCAAAAACAGTCAATCTTTGATCATTTGCTATTGGTAAATTATTTATTTTCATTTCTTTTTCTTTAATTTTACAGCTGTCTTAATGAAATCGTTAAATAAAGGGTGTCCTGTTTTTGGTTTGGATGTAAATTCAGGATGGAATTGGCACCCTAAAAACCATGGATGATCTTTTAATTCAATCATTTCAACAAGATTATGAACTTCTGATCTGGCTGAAACAATTAAACCTTTATTTTCTAACATTGGAACATAATCTGGATTAACCTCATATCTATGTCTATGTCTTTCAAAAATAGTTTTCATTTTATACAAAGATCTAGCAAGAGAACCTTTTAGCAAACTTGCATTCTGAGCGCCTAATCTCATAGTTCCACCTTTATCAGAGTTCTTGTTTCTTTTTTCAACTGTTCCATCTTTGTTTTTCCACTCTGTAATAAGGGATATAACTTTATTTTTTGTTCGTGGCTTAAACTCAGTACTATTTGCATCTTTTAGGTTAAGAAGATTTCTAGTCATCTCTATGATTGCTATTTGAAGGCCTAAACAGATACCGAAATATGGAATCTTATTTTCTCTTGCAAATCTTGCAGCTAAAATCATCCCTTCAATTCCTCTATCACCGAAACCTCCAGGCACAAGAATCGCATCTGAATTCTTTAAGACATTTTTATAATTAGACGATTCAATTTTTTCTGAATTGACGTAATTTATATTAATTTTCGTGTCATTGTTAATTCCTGCATGGTCCAATGCTTCAATTAAAGAAAAATATGCATCTTTTAGGTCAACATATTTTCCAACGAAAGAAATATTTAATTCTTTTGAAGGTTTTATCTTTCTTTTTACAACCTTCTTCCAGTCATTAAGATTAGGAATGGTTTTATCAAGCTGTAATCTCTTCGTAAGTATTTTATCTATTCCTTCTTCAGCTAAAAATAATGGTACTTGATAAATGGTTTCTAGATTAGGTAATGAGATAACTCCATCTTTAGGCATAGAACAGAATAAAGCAATTTTCTCTTTACTTTCTTGTGGTAAAGCATAATCAGAGCGACAAATGAGAATATCGGGCTGAACTCCAAGTGTCCGATACTCTTTTACTGAATGTTGAGTAGGTTTAGTTTTTAATTCTCCTGCATTGGATAAATAAGGAACAAGCGTTAGGTGTAAATAAGAAGTTTGATAGCTCTTTAATTCGAGACCCAATTGTCTAATAGCTTCAATAAATGGCTGGCCTTCAATATCTCCTACTGTCCCCCCTATCTCTACAATAGCAATATCACAGTTTTTAGAAGCATTTAAAATTTTGCGCTTAATTTCATCTGTAATGTGAGGAATTATTTGTACTGTTTTGCCAAGATATTCACCTTTCCTTTCTTTTCTTAAAACTGAGTAATATACCTTTCCAGCAGTAAAATTATTTTTTTTGCTACATACATTATCTATGAATCTTTCATAATGACCTAAATCTAAGTCTGTCTCTGTTCCATCTTCAAGGACAAACACTTCACCATGCTGAAATGGGCTCATGGTCCCTGGATCAACATTAAAATATGGGTCAAGTTTTATTACGGAAACCTTATAGCCTTTTGATTCTAGAATTGAACCTATAGATGCTGAAGCGATTCCTTTCCCTAGAGATGAAACAACACCACCTGTAACGAAAATAAACCTCGTATCTTTCAGCAAAATAAAATCCTTACGCTATTCTAAATAATTTTTATTAACTCTACCCGAGATATTAGTTAATAATTGATATGAAATTGAATTGAATTCTTGTGAGAATTTAGTCAAATCAGTATCAAAACCCCATAGTTCAACCCAATCGCCTATTTTAATATCAGAATCTTGTTCTAAATTAATTGTTATTAAATCCATATTGATCTTGCCTGCTGTTTTAAATTTTTTTCCGTTAATGCTTACCTCAATTGATTTTGAAGAATAAGGATATCCGTCCCCATATCCTATTGGTATACCAGCAATGATACAGTCTGAATTTGCAACCCAGGAACCATCATAACCTACACTATCTCCAGCTTTTATATTCTTTAACATCGTTATTTTAGATCTTAAACATGTAACAGGCTTGATTCCGTATTCAAAATATTTGCCACCATATATGGCAATGCCCGGCCTAACAATATCAAAGTGAGAGTCGGAGAAATTAAACACTGCTCCAGAGTTAGCAAGACTTTTTTTATTTTGTAAGTCTTTAGTTAAATTAGTAAAAAGCTTAATTTGTTCTGTGTTCATTGGGTCTAGTTTCTCACTCGATGAAGCTAAATGGGACATGAGAATTATATCTTTCAAATTTTGCTCTGCTAATTTTTGATATTTATTAAGAAATTCTTCTGGGTGAAATCCTAATCTATTCATTCCGGTATTTATTTTTAGCCAAGCTCTACTATTAGAGAAATCCATATTGGGCAGATGGTCCAATTGCCAATCAGAATGAATAACAAAATCTAAATTGAAATCTTTTACCTTATCGTATTCTGGAATTTCATGAACTCCCTGCAGAATTAGAATAGGTTTTTTTGTTATCTTTCTTAAACTTAAGGCTTCATCCACTGTGATGACAGCAAAAGATTCAACTTCTTTTTCAATAGTTTCGCAAACTTCATTGATATCGAGGCCATAAGCATTTGCTTTTATAACTGCTTGGACTTCTGCAGAGGTTGTGGATTTTATTACTTTGAGATTGTTCTCGAGGTTTGAAAGATTAATCTTCAGTTCTGTATTCCGCATAACTGTTCATAATTTCTGGAGCCAAATCTCCAAATCTTGTCAATTCATCCCTGAAAGAAAGGAGCAAATCTCTTGTTGGACCATTTCTATGTTTAACGAGTCTCAACTCTACAACATTTTTCCATTCTTCATTTTCGTGGTAGATATAATCTCTATAAAGCATAAATATGAGATCTGCGTCTTGCTCAATAGCACCAGAATCTTTTAGATCTGACATAACTGGTCTTTTTTTAGGTCTCTGTTCTACAAGTCTATTTAGCTGAGACAAGACAATTACAGGAGCATTTACTTCTTTAGCTAGATATTTTAATGAACGAGATATATCAGACAATTCATTAGTTCTATTTTCAATTCTTCCAGGCATTTGCATCAATTGAATATAGTCAACAACAACAAGTTTTACTCCACCATCATTTCTATATTGTTTAGCCAATCGTCTAGCCTTGGCTCTAATTTCCATTGGAGATATATTTGGTTTGTCATCAATATGAATGTTCATACTTTCAAGTTTTTTTGCTTGTGTAATAGCTTTTTCCCATTGTCTGTCAGTAAGGTTTGCTGATCTGAAACTTTGTTGTGAAATACTTGACATTGAAGCCAACATTCTTGAAGTGAGTGATTCTGATGACATCTCCAAACTAAAGACTAAAACGCAACCATCTTCATTTTTAGCTACATTTTCAGCAATATTCATTGCCAAAGATGTTTTACCCATACTAGGTCTTCCTGCAATTACTATAAGATCTTCTTTTTGGAGTCCCTGTGTTATTCCATCAACCGCTTTAAAACCTGAGGAAATGCCAATCAATTCTCCTTGTTTTTTTGATAATTCACTTAATCTATCTAATGTTGGTTTTACATATTCTTCAATCTTTTTTAGTGAATCATTTTTTGTTCTATTTTCTGATAGTTCAAATATTTTTGCTTCAGCTTCATTAAGAATTTGATCACTTGTCTTGCCTTTTGGCTCATCTGTTATTTTGATTATTTCTTGAAGAACTTTCTTTAAATTTCTATCAATTGATTGATCTTTTACAAGGTTTGCATAACTGTCAGCAGCAAGAGCAGAAACAGGAACGGTCTGAAGCTCTTTTAAGTAATCAACATTAACAGATGAATTATTTCTATCTAATTGCTTGGATACAGTTATATGATCTATGCCTTTACCTTGGTCAGCGAGCTGTTTTATACATTCATAAATCTCTCTATGAGTTTGAGATTCAAAATCACCTGGATTAATAAGAGCGTCAACCTCAGGATACTTTTCCTTTGATAGTAATAACGATCCTAATACTGCTTGTTCAGCTTCAATGTTACTTGGCA
>CENF01033204.1_pt1 | contig 10736 bp, 7 predicted proteins | sample 361291 | NCBI WGS metagenome assembly CENF01 (sample SAMEA2619399, study PRJEB7988) | marine metagenome | isolation source: saline water (ENVO:00002010), including | reverse complement strand
CCCGGCGCAATTGCATTAAATCGAATATTATGCTTACCCCATTCTACCGCTAACGATCTAGTCATTGCTAATACGCCTGCTTTCCCAGCAGCAGATGGAACAACAAAAGGTGAACCTGTCCATGCGTATGTTGTAACAATACTTAAGACATTTCCTTTTTTATTTTTAATCATTTCTTTACCAATCGTGCTAATACAATTCCATGTTCCCATTAATACAATATCAATAACCGTCTTAAATGCATTTGGACTTAACATTTCTGTCGGAGAAATAAAATTCCCCGCTGCATTATTTAATAAATTATCAATTCTACCAAACTTATCAATTGCTTGCTTGGTCATTAGCTCTACATCTTCCAACTTTCTAACATCGCCTGGGCAAGTTAGTACATTGATTCCTAAATCAGAAAATTCCTGTGCAGCTTCTTCTAGAACCTCTGCTCTTCTTCCGCTGATAACAATATTAGCACCAAGCTCTCCAAAGCGTCGTGACATACTTTTTCCTAAACCAGTACCACCGCCAGTAATAACAATTGTTTTATTTTTTAATAAACCATCTTGAAACATATTAATTCCTTTATTTTAAGCTATTTAAACTATCTTTTATTTCATCTTTTTTTTCTTGAAACTTTGCAGCATTCTCTTCAAAAATACTCTCAGCAGACTCTTGTAATTCCTGTACTTGGCTTGGAAGATTGTTGAATTCTAATGGCTGTTGATCAGTCAATATGATATAAGCATAATAAATAATAAGCAATGTAATTCCCAATGTTACTAATTTATACAAGCGCTTTATGACACTAAATGCAATCATTGACATTAAAACAATGGTTACAGCTAGGTATGCTGGATTACTAGAAATGCTCTTTAACAGATCCTCTAACATTGTAGCAATTTATACATTAGATTCCTACTTTACAAAGATGAAACAAAAATCAATAAGATTCGTTAAAGATTATATGGTTAATAAAGGATTTATTTTATTGTTTCTATTTTCTTTTCTCTTTAGCCAAGACAAGCTTTTACTTAAACAAGCTGACACCCTTATTTCTTCTTCTATTAAATCGGAAACTATTACAAAGCTGAATGGAAATATTATTTTTCAAAAAAAAGATGCAATTTTAAAAGGTAATTTTGCAACCCAATCGAATCAAACTCCAATAATTAACCTATATGGGAATGTATCTATTGAAGATGCAAATCAAATGATTTACTGTGATTCGCTTTCATATAATAATGACACTGAATTTTTCTCAATGTATGGTAATATTAAAATACAAAATGGTTCTCGATCTATAAGCGCAAAAAAAGCTACGCTAGATCAAATATCTAATCAAATGACTTTATTGGAAAATTGTGAAATTGATGATCAGCAGGGAAATAGAGTATATGGTGATAAGATACTACTGGGCTTTAAAGATAAATCTTTAGAGTCATTAAAAGTTATTTCAAACGGAATAATTCTTTCACAGAACTCTGGTTATGAAAAAATAGATGATAAACGTCAATTAGTGGAAAACGAAGATGTTTTAAAAGGTGAAACTATATTTGCAAGTTTGAATAATGATAAAATTGAAAATATCGAAATTCTAGGAATGGCTTCTACTTTAATCCATCTATATAATGATTCGCTTTATGATGGTATTAATGAAGTATCTGGGGATAAAATTATCCTAAATATTAAAAACGATTCTGCTCAAAAATTAATAGCTGAAGGTGGGACTATTGGTAGATATACTCCCAATGAATCGAATGAGAAGGTCCAAGAAGATATCAACTACACTTCAGATAGAGTAGAATTTGAGGTAGATACAAAAATTTCTGAAATGTATGGTGGTGTTAAGATTATTCATGATAATATGGATCTTTCTGCTGCGCATATTAATGTTAATTGGGAAACAAACATTCTAGAAGCTTTTAGCAACAATCCATTTGATGACGAAGAAATAAATAGACCTATCCTAGTAGAAGATAATCGCGAACCAATGACAGGCAATACTATGGTTTACAATATTAAATCCAGAAAAGGGAAAATATTAATGGGAGAAAGTCAAGTACAGGAAAATGTATTTATGGGTAGTCAGATTACTAGCGTCACTGATAGTACTTTTTATATTGATGACTGTATATTTACTTCTTGCGATCCATCTAAATTTTATCTTGGCAGTAAACAGGTTAAAATTATTTATGGCGATAAAGTTATTGCTAAACCCTTAAGTGTTTTTATTGGGGGTGTGCCAATTATAGGCATCCCAATTGCTATCTTTCCTCATTCATCAAGCGAAAGAAGGTCAGGCTGGATTATGCCATCCTTTGGTTCATCAGATAATCGTGGAAACTATCTAGATGGGCTAGGATACTATTTTGCTCCTAATGATTATATAGGCTCTGAAAACTCTGTTATCTTTGCAGACAGACAAGGCTTAATTTTAAAATCAAAAAATCAATACCGCGATCGATATCGATTTAATGGTATGTTTAATTTTGAGATTAGAAAACATTTAGGAGATGGGGAAACTGATATTGCTCAAATTGGTGAAAATAATAAGACTGATTATTCTTTTAATTGGAATCATAATCAGATCTTGAGAAACAATCAAACATTTAAAGGTTCAGCTAGTTATTACAGCAACGGAGAGTACAATAGAGAAACAAGCATTGATCCTATTAAAAGACTTAATCAGCAGGCTATCTCAAATATCACATATACTAAAAGATGGAAAGAGCCCAATGTCTCAATTAGCATTAATGCATCCAATAAACAAGATTTAATGTCTAAAAGCAAAGTAGATGTTACATCATCTTTTTACCAAGCTCCATTGAGTCTTTCTTCAACTATTACAGAAGATACTAGCACTTTACCTTCGATAAACTTTAGAGTAGCTAGAAGAAAACTATTTAAAAATCTTTCTCAAGATTCATGGGCAGGAAATATTCAATGGGACTACAGTGCACGTATAGTAAATAATTCTAAAAACTTTTATGAAGCAAACGAAATCACGGATGAAGATGGAAATCTTTCTTATGAATGGAAACAAAATGAAGATGGAAATCCTGAAAGTGCAAATAAGCTCGATGCAATGCTTAAAAATGCTTTTTCTATTAATGCACCCTTTACTGCTTTTAAATATCTAGCTATTAATCCAAGTATTCAACTGGATTCAGATTTTGTAAATCGATATAGGATTGCAGAGTACGATGAAGCAAATACTGTAAGCTTTAGATATAAAGATGCAATAAAAAATAGAACAACAGGGAATGTAGGACTATCATTATCTACAAAAATTTATGGAGTCTTGCCAATACGATTTAATAAAGTTCAATCTATAAGACATGTGATAACTCCGAGCATCCGATTTAACTTTTCACCAAATTATTTAGATAATGATAATTATTTTCAATCATTCAATGATGAATACTATGATTATTTTAATAGCTCTATTATTGGATCTACACCTACTGCCAGTACTAAAAAATTAAGCTTATCCTTGGGTAATGTTTTTCAGGCAAAAATGGAAGATGGAGATAAAGAAGAAAAGATAAATATACTTTCGTGGGGAATCTCTAGTGGTTATAATTTTAATGCAGAACAATTTAAATTATCTAATATTAGCTCATCTATTAGAAGTAATTTAAAAAATGGTGTTTCCATAGATGTTAATTTGACACATGATTTATATAAGTTTGATGATTCAGCACAGATGAGAATCAATGAGCTAGATAGCTTTCCTAGATTAACTGGCATTAGATTAGCAACTAACTTTACATTGCTAGGAAAAACAAATAAACCAAAACCAGAATCTGAAAAAGAATTTTCAGATAGAACAAAAGAATTTTTAACAGACTTATCAAGTAATAGTTGGCAAAGCAAAATAGGGATTAGCTATACTGCAAATAAGATTAACCCTTCCAATACTATTGAAAACTTTTGGGTCAATACGAATACTAGTATGAATGTCACTCAAAATTGGAAATTAAATTATAACGCACGTTTTAGCATTAGCGATAAAAATATTGTTCGACATAATATTACTCTATATCGAGAAATAGACTGTTGGGAACTATTTGTAGATTGGACTCCTACAGGCTATGCAAAAGGTCTCTACTTTAGACTAAATTTAAAGTCTGATATACTAAAAGACTTGAAAGTGGAACAGAAAACAGGACTATATAACACTAGGTCAAGTTTTTAGGTGTTATTGCTTAAAAAAATTATTAATGTTGTTTTGTGAAATCTAAATATCAAAAAATTAAAGGTACATTTGATATCCTTCCTCCTAATACTCAATTGTGGAGAGAGGTTGAAGATATACTCCACAATATCAGTCAACAATTTAGCTATGAAGAAATACGCACGCCTGCACTTGAATCAATTCACCTATTCAAACAAAACGTTGGATATGAAACAGATGTTTCAAAAGAAATGTTTGAGTGGGAAGATCTTTCTAGTCAACATATAGCATTAAAACCTGAAATGACTGCACCTGTAGTGCGTGCCTATATTGAAGGTGGATTTTTTAGAAGCAATCCCTTATGTCGCTTATACTATATTGATTCTTTTTTTAGACGAGAAAAACCACAAAAAGGTAGACAACGCCAATTTCACCAATTTGGAATCGAAGCTTTTGGCTCTTCCAATATAGAGCAAGATATAGAAGTTATACTGCTAGCTAAAACATCTTTAAATGCGCTAAAAATTAATGAAACCGTTTTACATGTTAATAATATTGGTTCACCAGATACGCGAAAAAAATATGAAAGAATATTAAAGAAATACTTTGAACAACACCTCAATGTATTATCTGGTCTATCTCAAAAAAGACTTGATACTAATCCATTGCGCATTCTTGATAGTAAAGAAGAAAAAGATCAATCTATTATTAAAAATGCTCCTATTATTAAAGAACTATTAACAGATGAAGAAAAAGAAAATTTTGCTACACTTCTATCTAACTTAGATGCATTAAATGTGAAGTATGAAGAAAGTCCGCACTTGGTACGTGGTTTAGATTATTACAATGGAACTACATTTGAAATCACAACACAAAGCAATCAATCACAAAATGCTTTATGTGGCGGTGGAAGATATGATTTTTTAGTAGAACAAATGGGTGGACCATCAACTCCAGCTATTGGATTTGCAGCTGGCATGGAGCGTATGATCATAGAATCAAAATATCAGTCTAAGAATAATGGTATTGATATTTATATAAGCTCTAATAATTTAGAAAATAGCACGAAGTGTTTTTCTATAATGGATAATTTAATACAAAATGATTATAAAGTATTTTTTGACACCAATAAAAAAAATATAAAAAATCAAACCAAAGATTCTGCAAAGAAAAATGCATCATTTATACTTGTTATTGATGATAAAATGTCTATAAAGAATATCAAATCAAATGAAGAGTTAATTTTCTCTGATTTTGAAGAATTATTGAATTTTTTAAAAACCCAATAATTTATATATATTTATATATAAATTTTTGACAATTATAATTTAATAAACGTAAGTTGACACCTATGTCCAATCAAGAAAAATTATTAATCATTGTAGAGTCACCATCTAAAACAAAAACGATTTCAAAGTATATTGATAATGCATCTGTCATTGCTAGTGTTGGCCACTTTAAAGATTTGCCAAAAAAAGAAATGGGTATTGATATTGAAAATGATTTTGCAATGAAGATTAAAACAATGCCTGATAGAAAAAAGTTTATTACTCAGTTAAAATCTGAAGTCAAAAAAGCAGATAGAATTCTGATTGCAACAGACCCAGACAGAGAAGGCGAAGCTATTGCAGCAGATATAGCAGAAGAAATTGAGAAAGATATTGAAAGAGTAGAATTTACTGAAATTACTAAGACAGCAGTACAGCATGCAATCGATAATAGTAGAACTATTAACTATAATTTAGTAGATGCGCAAAGAGCAAGGCGAGCAATTGATCGTATTGTAGGTTTTACATTTTCTCCAGTTCTCTGGAAAACATTACGCTCAATAAAAAATACAGGTTTATCTGCCGGAAGAGTGCAATCTGTAGCATTGCGACTGTTAGTTGATCGAGAAAAAGAGCGCAATAAATTTATAAAAAATTCATTTTATTCGATTGAAGCTCAACTAAAATCAGATAAGCATGATCAAGTCTTCAAGGCAGTTCTTGAAAAATATGATAATCAAAAAATTGCAAAAGGTAGTGATTTTGGAAAATTTGAGAGTGGGCTAAAAAATGATAAACTACTTTTAATAGATGAGAAAAAAGCTGAAGATATAAAAAACGAATCAGAGAAAAATGATTGGAAAATTAATAAGATTGAATCTAAGCCTACTTCTAGCTCTCCTGCTCCGCCTTTTACAACAAGTACGTTACAACAAGATGCTTCTAGAAGATTTAGCTACTCTCCAAAGAGAACAATGGTTCTTGCACAAAAATTATATGAACAAGGGTTCATTACTTATATGCGAACAGACTCTACTAATCTATCTAAAGAGGCATTATCTGCCGCCAAAAAATTTATCCTCAATCAATTTGGTGAAGATTTTTTACCTGATTCTTCTAATACATACAAAAATAAAGTTGCAAATGCTCAAGAAGCTCACGAAGCAATTAGGCCTGCAGGAACAACATTTAAAAGTCCTAGCCAAATACTAGATGTTCTTGGAAAAGATGAAGCTAAACTATACGAACTAATTATGAATAGAACGTTGGCATCTCAAATGAAACCAGCAGAATACATAAGAACTAATGTCGAAATTATAAATGGCAAAGCTACTTACCAAGCCAGTGGGAATATTACAACATTTAAAGGTTATACTGCCGCATATGAGCAAGCATTACCAAGAAATCAAAAAAATGTTGTTACCGCATTACCTCCTATAGAAGAAAATTCTAATATCACACATACAAACATAGATAGCGTAGAGAGAAATACTACACCGCCAAGAAGATTTTCAGAAGCAATGCTAGTTAAAGAAATGGAAGCTAGGGGCATTGGACGTCCATCTACTTATTCATCCATATTGGATAAACTAGTAAAAAAAGAATACGTGGTTAAGAAAAGTAAAACTCTTATTCCAACATTTGTTGGTATTGCAGTTAGTCAATTATTAGAAAATCATTACTTATCATTATTCAATGAACAATTCACAGCTGGCATGGAAAAAAAGCTTGATGATATATCACGATCTGAAAACAGTTATACAGGTGTATTAAATGAATTTTATAATGGTAGAGAAGATTATACCGGTGTAGCAAAATTATTAGAAGAAGAAATTGATATTGCCAAAGCATGTACAGTAAAGATATCAGAAAAAACTGATATACGTATTGGAAAATTTGGTCCATATATAGAAAAAGAAAGTGGAAACATTACGATCCCCCAAGATTTATTTCTAGGAGACTTAAATCAAACTGAAATTGACAAACTTGGGAAAATGCAAAAAGAAGATAACATTATTGGGAAATTTAATAATGGAGAAAATATTCTTTTAAAAGTTGGAAGATATGGACCTTATGTAGAATTGCAAGATAGCAAAAAAAGAGCTTCTATCCCAAAAGGAACACCTTCTGAAGAAATTGATGAAAAAATGGCATCAGATTTGTTGAGTCTACCTAAAAAATTGGGTACTCATCCTGAAACAGGAGAAGATATACTTGCAACATTTGGTCCTTATGGCCCTTATGTAAAATGTGGCAAGATTAATGCATCTATGAAATCTACTGATAGCCCATTAACAATTACGTTAGAGGAGGCTACTAAGCTCATTAAAGATAGAAAATTAAAATTTGAACCAACAATTTTAGGGTCAGACCCAAAAACAAAAAAAGAAATTGCAATCAAAAGAGGTAGATTTGGACCATATGTTACAGATGGCAAAAAAAACGTATCTCTTAAAGGGTATGTAATTGAAGATGTTACATTGGAAGAGGCAGTTAAATTATTAGCAGAGAAAAAATGATAAGAAAAGTTTTCTTAGCTTTCAGTGCTGCTACCTTTCTTTTCAGTTTTCAATCATCTTTAGAAAATCGCTTATACTCATTAAATCGTCAATTAATGTGTCCAGTATGTGACGGTCTTACTTTAGAACAATCTCAAGCAAATACTGCTGTAGAAATGCGGGAAGAAATTAAAAAAATGGTAATTAAGGGAATGACAGATCAAGAAATAAAAGATTACTATGTAGAAAAATATGGTATCTATATACTGGCTGACCCTCCCAAAACAGGATTTGATACTCTTGTATTCATTGCTCCTATCTTATTTGGCTTGATCGGATTAATAATATTGTACAGGTATTTATTTTCTTAACTACTATAGTTAAATTATTCAAATGAATAAACAACACTTAGATAAAATTATTTCATTATGCAAAAGGAAGGGTTTTGTATTCCCTAATTCTGAAATATATGGTGGATTGAAAGCATCATATGATTATGGGCCTTTAGGTACAGAGTTAAAAAAAGCAATATCAGAACTGTGGTGGAAAGAAATGACACAGGCTCATCAAAATATTGTAGGTCTTGATAGTGCTATTATGGTACACCCTGATGTATGGGAGGCAAGTGGACATATTGCAAACTTCAACGATCCTATGACTGATAATAAAGATAATAAAAAGAGATATCGAATAGATGATTTATTATCACAACAAAAGTCAAAAATTATTGATGTTATTTGCAAAGAACTAAATCTAGAAAATGCAGATAGTGATGATATATACAATGATATTGCACAAACACTCCTAAACAATGGATCTGAATCAGATGGATTGTTAGAAAAAGCGGGAGTTATAGATCCTCATTCTGGATCGGTTGGAAAATGGACACCTGCTGTACAATTTAACTTAATGTTTAAAACAGATTCCGGGCCATCAGAAAAAACAGGGAAAAATATTTATCTAAGACCCGAAACGGCACAGGGAATTTTTATTAACTACCTGTTAGTACAAAATACCATGCGCTTAAAAGTACCATTTGGCATTGCGCAGATTGGTAAAGCATTTCGTAATGAAATTGTAGCGCGAAACTTCATTTTTAGAACCAGGGAATTTGAACAAATGGAGATGCAATATTTTGTGCACCCATCAGAAGATGAAAAAAATATGGATCTATGGAAACAAAAAAGATTTGATTTCTATATAAATCAATTAGGAATCAGTGCTGAGAATTTAAAATTTCACCAACATAATCAAGACGCACTCGCTCATTATGCAAAGGATGCATATGATATTGAATATAACTTTCCATTTGGTTGGGGTGAAGTTGAAGGGGTTCATAACAGAACAGACTTTGACTTAAAACAACATGAAAATCTATCTGGAAAAAATATGACTTACTTTGATACAAAGTCACAAGAAAAATACCATCCATATATTATTGAGACATCAACGGGGTTAAATAGACTATTTTTAATGGTGTTATGCGAAGCTTATTTTGAGGATATTGATAATAATAGAGTTGTATTGCGTCTACCATATGAATTGGCACCTATCAAAGCAGTAATATGTCCATTGGTTAAAAAAGATGGCCTACCTGAAAAAGCGATGTCTTTATTTAATGAGCTAAACCAGGCTTTCCCTTGTGTTTATGATGAACAAGGCTCCATTGGAAAGCGCTACTACCGACAAGATGAAGCTGGAACGCCATTTGGTATTACATTAGATCACGATACATTAGAAGACAATTCAGTAACCATACGTGAAAGAGATTCAATGCAACAAACACGAATACCAATCAATAAAATAGCTACATTCATTAGCGAAAATAAATAGGAGCAATGCTATGAGATCTGCTAATCCTGCACTAAATAATAATACTTTTAAAAATACTGGCCGTTTTTCTGGAACGCAAGCAATGACCATTGATGGCACAGTAAATAAAACTGCTCTAGGACTACTATTATTAATGACATCAGCTATTTATAGCTGGAATAGTCCAGGCGAAGCTTTAGGATGGTTCGTGCCAATTACTATATTCACATTTATACTATTAATAATCACAATTTTTAATAAAAAGGCAGCTCCTTATACTGTCCCTCTTTATTGTTTAGCTGAAGGAGTAGTGCTTGGAGGAATATCAAAATTTGCAGATAATATGTTTAGCGGTATTGCTAGCCAAGCAATGGGAATAACATTTGGTATTCTTGCTGCATTACTTATTCTTTATAAAAGCAAGCTCATTGCTGTCACTGATAATTTTCGATTAGGAGTTGTTTCAGCTACCTTTGGTGTATTTATTATTTATATATTAAGTTTAATTTTTCCTCTATTTGGCAAAAATTTTATGGCGCCATTTTTTGAAAATGATATATGGGGCATTGGTTTCTCTTTGTTTGTTATTGGAATTGCATCAATGAATTTGGTATTAGATTTTGATTTCATAGAAAAAGGAGTAGAAAATGGTGCTCCTAAATATATGGAGTGGTATGGTGCATTTGGTCTAATGATTACCTTAATTTGGCTCTATGTTGAAATTCTAAATCTACTAATGAAATTGCGTAGCAGAAGATAATACGCGCTCCTCTTTAAAAGATTGACATTCATCTCCTCTTACAATTAAGTTACATCAACTAAGGGTAAAAGCACTTCTCTTTATAGAGGAGGTATATACCAAATTTTTATTAATATGTACATAAAAAAAGGAAGAAAGACAATGAGAAAGCTATATAATGTGATAGCACTAGTTATGATGTCTAGCTTTATGTTTGCACAAGGTTCAGTCTCAGGTACCGTGACTGA
>CENF01002567.1_pt1 | contig 10744 bp, 12 predicted proteins | sample 361291 | NCBI WGS metagenome assembly CENF01 (sample SAMEA2619399, study PRJEB7988) | marine metagenome | isolation source: saline water (ENVO:00002010), including | reverse complement strand
ATAAATGTTGCTAAAAAAGATTCCAATATATAAATCTTTTCAGTTTTAACTAATTTAATAAATTCACTGGAGAATAAGATGACTACAAAAAAATATACTAACCCAGCCACTATTGCTCTTCATGCCGGTTGGAGAAAAGACGAAACAACAAATTCTGTAACTGTTCCGATTCACATGACATCTAGTTATCAATTTGATGATACTGATCATGCTGCAAATTTATTCGCTTTAAGTGAATTAGGAAATATCTATTCAAGGATTATGAATCCCACAAATGCAGTTTTTGAGGAAAGAGTTGCTGAATTAGAGGGAGGAGTTGCTGCGCTAGGACTTGCCTCAGGACAAGCTGCCTCAGCTTATGCAATTCAGAATTTATGCAGTCATGGTGATAATTTTGTTGCCTCATCACATCTATATGGCGGGACTTACAATCAATTTAAAAATCCTTTTTCTGATATGGGTATAGAGGTTAGATTTGTTGATCCTAGCGATCCACAAAACTTTCTTGATGCTACAGATGATAAGACGAGAGCTTATTATGGAGAAGTTCTTCCTAACCCAAGCTTTCAAGTTTTTCCATTACAAGAGGTTGCAGATCTTGGAAGGCCACTAGGCATTCCTTTGATTGTTGATAATACAGCTGCACCTTTGATTTGCCGACCATTTGATAATGGGGCAGCTATTATTCTGCATTCTGCAACAAAATACATTGGTGGTCATGGTACTTCTATTGGCGGTGTTCTTGTTGATGGTGGAAACTTTGATTGGGAAGCTCATCCTGAAAGACAGCCCAAACTTAACCAGCCTGATCCAAACTACAATGGTGTGGTTTGGACTGAAGCAGTTAAGCCATTAGGGCCAATAGCATATATTTTAAAAGCAAGAACTACATTACTTAGAGATATGGGGGCTGCAATGAGTCCTTTTAATGCTTTTATGTTTATTCAAGGTCTGGAAACATTACATTTAAGAATGAAAGAGCATTCTGCAAATGGACAAAAAGTTGCAGAACACCTTAGCAAGCACCCTATGGTTGAAAGAGTGGCTTATCCTGGAGTATCTTCTGGCTTGCCCAAAGAAAGAGCAGATAAATATTTATCCAATGGTTGCGGTGGTCTCTTAGGATTTGATATTAAAGGTGGTCATGAAGCAGGTAAAAAGTTTATTAACTCACTTGAGATGCTTTATCACGTGGCTAATATCGGTGATTCAAGAAGTTTAGCAATTCACCCTGCGAGCACAACTCACTCTCAATTAAATGAAGAGGAATTAGCCTCAGGCGGGATTAGTCCTAACTATATTAGGCTATCAATTGGCCTTGAGCATATTGATGATATTCTAGCTGACATTGATCAAGCATTAGCTAAAGCAGAATAATTTGTGTGTCAGAACATCTTCCTAAAGTCACCTATATCATTATTGGCTCCAAGGAAAGATTGTCGAGGGTTAAGTCTTATCAGATAGAAAAGGGTGCAGAGTGCTTACTTTGCCCCTTTCAGTCTCTAGAAGAGCTGCCTTCATTGCTTGATTTAAAAATTGCTGAACTTGATTCATCGGTTATTTCATTAATTCCTGCAGGAGCTTTTCCAAAGAAGGATGCTAGAGTTCAGCTAGAGCATTTTTCTGGAAGTGAATTTAATTTTTGGGGTTGGTATCATTTTGGTAATAAATTTAAAGGAGCGGCTCAAAGTATTGGAAAAATAAATACCCTGCTGAATAAAGTCCCCCAATTAGAGCAAGGAATATTTTTTTCAAGGCCATTATATTTTTCAGTTGGAGGTCTTGGAGATAGCGGATTGAACCCCTTTGCTGAATTAGCTAAAAGATTTTATCTGAGATTAGATCCACAAAATCCACTTCCTTCCCTTACAATAAGGGCAAAATCACTGTTACATTAGACTAGCATGAAGCTTTTCTCGGCTCAAAATATTACATATTCAATCAATGAAAATAAGCTTTTTCATAATCTTTCTTTTGAGATAAATTCTGGAGAAGGCTTGCATATCAAAGGTGGAAATGGGTCTGGAAAAAGCACATTACTTAGAATTATTTTAGGCATCACATCCCCATCTAAGGGCTTAATTCAATCATATGATCAAGATTTAAAAATATCCTATCTAGGGCATAAAAATGCTATAAAAAATTATCTAACTCCCATTGAAAATTTAAAGTTATTGTTTAGTGGTGAAGATCTAAACGTTGCTTTTGAGTGGCTCAAAAAATTTGGTTTATCTCATGTGCAGGATGAACTTACAGCCAGTCTATCTTTTGGACAACAAAAAAAATTAGCCTTAATAAGGGTCTTGGCTCAATCTTCAGACTTATTGATTCTTGATGAACCTTTTGTTGGATTGGATCAGGCTACAGCTGATCAGCTAAATAGTTTTCTTGCGAAAAAAATATCTCAGGACGTAGGCCTTATTCTCACCTCTCACATCACCCCTATGATTGACTGTGCAGTTTTAGATTTAGGAGTAAAGAATGCTTGGCTTTATTAGAGCAGAATCCTTCAAGCTATCAAAAAAACTAAAGTCTTGGCTAGGACCATTATTGGTTATGGTTCTTGTGCTCATTGCATTTCCTTTAAGCATAGATATCTCTCAATATGATTTGGATAAGTTTTATTTTTCTATTATTGTTGTCTCTTTGCTAATGACTGCTTTTGTTGCTACAGAAGGCATGTTTGAAGAGGATTTTGAAGATGGATCTCTTGAGCAAGAATTTCTAAAAGAGAAAGATTTTTACAAGTTGGTCATTTCTAAAATATTTGTGTATGTTTGCTTGATCGGAATTCCTATTGCATTTATTGGAGCATTGTTTTCTTTTGCTAATGGAGTTGCTATTGATAGCTTTGGTAAGGTATTTCTATTGCTAATTCTTTCTAATCTTTTGCTGTTTAATTTGTTTGCATTTGGTAATGCGCTTTCAATTAATAAAGGAGCCATGCTAGGAGTGCTTTCCTCTTTGCCGCTCGCATTACCAGTGATTATCTTGCTTGGACGAGCAATAAGAAGCATTCAATATGAAGACGGTTTTTTTGCTGTCACGACTTTGATGGTAGGTATAGGATTGATGGTTTCAGCTATCATGCCATTAATTATCTCTGCAGCATTAAAAACACATATAGATTAACCAACTTAGGTTTATAATATTTGTTGTGATCTCTGCATTCATTCATAAATTCTCCTCTCCAAAAAGTTTTGTAAATATTACTGAGAAACTTTATCCATTTTTTATCATTCTTGGAGTCTTAATGTTATTACTTGGATGGATTTGGGGCTTGTTGTTTGCCCCGCAAGATGCAGTGCAAGGAAATTCATATCGAATTATATTTTTACATGTGCCTTCTGTAATTTTTGCAGAGCTAATTTATTTCTTTATGGCAGTTTGTGCATTAATGCATATTGTTTGGCGTGTAAAGTTAGCAGCATATTTAATAAAATCTGCTGCACCAATAGGTGCGATGATCACATTCATAGGCTTATTTTCAGGATCAATTTGGGGGATCCCCACTTGGGGCACATGGTGGCAATGGGATGCAAGAATCACATCAACATTGATATTATTTATTATGTATCTTGGTGTTTTAACGTTGCATGGGTCTTTTTCAAATTTGGAAAAAGCAGATCGCCTCATGTCAATATTGGTGATAATTGGGGTTGTAAATATACCCATCATTAAAAAGTCAGTTGATTGGTGGTCAACACTTCATCAACCAGCATCAATTTCAGTTTCTGGGAGCAGCTCAATTGACCCATCAATGCTATATCCATTATTGATCTCGATAATTGGTCTTGGTTTTACACTAATTTCACTTGGTATTTTAAGCAGTCGTTCCTATATATTGAGTAGAGAAAAAAATAAAAAGTGGGCTTCAATGCATGTTTAATTCAGAATTTAAAAATCTTAATGAGCTTTTAGACATGGGAGGTCATGGAATCTATGTTTGGTCAGTGTATTTGATTGGTATTTCAATCATTGCGATCAGTTTTTTAGTTGCCAAAAAAAGAATCAAAACAGTACAGAAAAAAATAAAATTTAAAAATGCTTCAAGTTAGAAAAAACCGTCTTTGGAAGCTAATTATTATTCTTTTTTTATCTTCAGGAGGCATTTCACTTATCCTATTCTCACTAAATTCAAAGTTGGATCTCTTTTATACTCCATCTGAGATGCTACAAGCAGACATAAAGTCTGGCTATAGAATTAAGTTGGGTGGAATGGTCAAGAATGGATCCATAGAAAGAGATGGAACGAACATTAGATTCCTAGTCACTGATTTTATTAAAGAAGTTCCTGTCACTTTTGATGGAATCCCGCCAGATTTATTCAAAGAAGATAGTGGAGTTGTGATTCTTGGGTATTTTTTAGATGGCATGTTTGAAGCTGAAGAAATTTTTGCAAAACATGATGAGAATTATATGCCTCCTGAGCTAACGATTGACTCTGCTGCAATATGATTGGTGAAATTTCACATTTTTTGTCCCTTTCCGCTGTCTTGTTGTTAAGCCTTGTATTAATTTTTAATCTATTCTTTTCTTTCAGTAAAATTCATCCGAATCAGTTAATTCTCTCGATGAGGTTATTTAATCAGGCTTGCTGGCTAGTTTTTATTTCATTTGGCATGTATGTCTATCTTGCAATAAGCGATGATTTTTCCATTGTATACATCGCAAGTCATTCAAACTCTCAATTGCCTATTTTTTATAAGATAACCTCAATTTGGAGTGCTCATGAAGGCTCCATGTTTTTATGGATAGTTTTTTTAACTGCATGGAGTACTCTATTTATAAATTCGCTTGACAATAATCACCCTTTAAAAAAATTTACATTATTGATGTTAAGTCTAATAATTTTAGGCTTTTTACTATTTTTGCTTTTAACATCCAATCCTTTCGAGAGAATCTTGCCATTTGGAGCTCTTGAAGGGGCAGACATAAATCCAGTTTTACAAGACCCTGCTTTAGCCATACATCCTCCTATGTTGTATTTGGGGTATGTAGGATTTGTTATTTCGTTTAGCTTTATTACAGCATATTTAATTAATGGTAATTTTGAGCTGCAATGGGAGCAAGATATCAAAAACTGGTCTTTAGTGGCTTGGATTTTTCTAACTATCGGCATAGCTCTTGGAAGTTGGTGGGCATATTATGAATTGGGATGGGGAGGGTATTGGTTTTGGGACCCTGTAGAAAATGTTGCTCTCATGCCATGGCTTGCTGCAACCGCATTTATGCATTCACTGTTTGCATCTTCAAAGTCAGATGTTCTAAAAACCTGGACCATGTTTTTAGGTATTTTAATTTTTGCTTTAAGTCTTTTTGGGGCATTTATTGTAAGGTCCGGCATCATTGATAGCGTTCATTCATTTGCAAATGATCCTGAGAGAGGGCTATATCTGCTGGGTTTTTCAGGGTTAATTACATTATTGGCACTGACAATTTTTGCATACCGACTTCCCGTTTTAAATTCTTCAAAATTAGTTGTTACTGGTTCTAAAGAGTCGTTTCTATCCATGAACAATATTCTTATGATCACTAGTATTTTTTCTATCTTTCTTGGCGTTACTTACCCATTGATAATCGAATCAATCAACGGAGAAAAAGTTAGTATTGGCCCCCCTTACTACAATACAATTTTTGCTCCATTAATCCTTATTGCAGCTATATTTATCATGATTTCCGTTGACGCATTATGGCAACGATCAATGCCTTTGAGAAAACTTTTTATCACTATAGCTACTCCAATCATCTTATCCCTGGCGTCTATTTATCTTATTTGGTGGACCACATCAGTTTTTTCTATTTTGGCTTACATAGGAGTTTTTTCAGGATTGTTGATACTTTTCAGCTACTTACTAAGGATAATAAACAATTTATTCAATAAAAAGTTTATTAATAAGGGTAGTGCAATTGCTCATATAGGCTTTGGTTTATTATTTTTTGCGGTTTCTATGAACAGTATTCTGAGCTATGAAAAAAACCTCAATCTTTCACCCGGCCAATCAATTTCAGTGGATAATTCTATACAAGAATTCTCTTTTAATGAGATCAAAGTTTTCAAGGCATCAAATCATGATGTTATTTCTGCTGAGGTTTTAGTATTACAAGATGGCCGAGAAATATCCCTTAATCCTCAGAAAAGAAAATATGCCACGCGAGGTCAAATCACTTCTGAATCATCTATCCATACAAATTTTTTGAAAGATACGTATTTAACTATTGGCGATCAGCTCGAGAACAGTAGTTGGACATTCTCACTCAAGATTAATTATTTTATAAAGTGGATTTGGTTTTCAGCTGGTCTTATGGTGCTGGGAATGTTGCTTACAATTTTTAAAAAGAAAGTATCATGAATCACTTGCTAAGATTTCTAATAGTTCTTCTTCCAATAGTTGTTCTAATATTTTTTGCCAAGATTCTTTTAATTGATGAGGAAATTCAATTTTCAAACTATGATTTAAAAAATTTTCCAGAATTTCAGTTAGATGATTTAAATGGTAACCCAGTTCAATCGGAGTCTTTAAAAGGAATTAAAGTTTTAAATGTTTGGGCAAGCTGGTGTATTACTTGCCTTGTCGAGCACCCATTCTTAACTAAACTTTCAGAGCAAAATATTCAAATTATTGGCTTAAACTACAAAGATTCTGATTTTAAGGCAAATGCGTGGCTTAAAAAACATGGCAATCCTTATTTATTTTCTATATATGATCCAAGAGGCGATCTAGCTTTTGAGCTTGGAGTGACCGGAGCGCCAGAATCCTATTTAATTGTTAACAATCAAGTTTTAGGTCATATTCAGGGAGAAATGGATCAAAGAAAATGGGACACAATTTTCCTTCCTCTAATACAGAAAGCTAAACAGGGATCATGATTGTTAAAAAACTCTTAACCTTTGTTTCATTTATTCTTTTATCCACACCTGTATTCAATCAGATGGTGTATGAATTTGAAGATCCTCTTCAGGAAAAAAGATTTTACTCATTAATCTCAGAAATCAGATGCCCAAAATGCACAAGTGGAAGCATTGCAAGTTCTGATGTGCCTGTTTCTCGAGATATAAAAAATAAGGTCTATGAATTAGTACTTGATGGCTCAACTGATAAAGAAATTAAAACTTATGTATCAGAAAGGTTTGGTGACTTTTCAGACTACAGGCCTGCATTTGAGGGTTCAAATTATCTCTTGTGGTTTGGGCCATTCATATTTCTTGCTTTAATGTTGATAATATTTTTCATCAAGCGAAGACTCTAATGCTATTAATTATTACTGTTTTTGTAATTTCATTATTACCAATAATTTCTTATTTATTGCATCCACTATCAAATCAAAAATCTATTGTATTTTTAACTACATTCCTCATCTTTGGCGGATTTATTATTAATTTTTTCTCTACTAATCCATTTATAGGTTCATGGGTTCATGTTAACCAATCTGAATCTATTTATAGAAGTATTTCTAGAAATGAAAAGCTTAGTAGCCCCTTAATCAATCAATACCTAGAAAATACTCTATCAAAAGATGAGTCTTTTATGCGAGGTGTCCAGGTGTTTTATAAAGCCTTGGAACTTGAATCATTTAATTCTGCAGAGAGCATCCTTCAAACTCTAAATTCACAATTTATTTCAGAGAACTTTCAAGTCCCAATATTTAATCTTTTAGCAGACTTAAGAGATTCAAAATATCCAGATCTAGCAGATTCTAAACTTCTAATAAACATTGAAAATCCCTCTGATTGTAATTTGCAATCATTGAAATTTTCTGTATCTATTCCAGATGGACCTGATGTAAGTATTGCTGCCAAAGAAATAATTTCTCCAGATCTTGAGCAGCCATTTATACTCGATAAATCGCATTCTTTGGTGAGGGGATTTGATATAACTTCTGCCTTTCTTCAGCAAGAAATGATCAAGATTAAAGCTCATGCTCAATGTGATAATTCGGCTTTTCAGGCTTTTAAATCTTTAGATTTAAAGTACTCAAAGGGCAATCAAGATGAGTTATTTTTTTATGCCAATGAATGGTTAAAAAAGTAACAATAGTTTAAAATAGGTAAAGGATATTTTTAATGCAGCTTAAACACATTAAACTGGCTGGATTCAAAAGTTTCGTGGATCCCACGAGGATATCTTTCCCTACAAATATGGTTGCCGTTGTCGGCCCGAATGGGTGTGGTAAATCTAATGTAATAGATGCTGTTCGATGGGTTCTTGGTGAATTATCTGCAAAAAACCTTCGTGGTGAATCTATGTCAGATGTAATTTTCAATGGTTCAGACTTAAGGAAGCCTTCTGGTCAATGCAGCATTGAATTGCTATTTGATAATTCAATAGGGAAGCTGGGCGGAGAGTATGCTAAATACAATGAAATCTCTATAAAAAGAATGATGACTAGAGACGGCCAGTCCCATTACTCTATAAATAATACGCGATGCAGGCGAAAAGATGTTCAGGATATATTTCTTGGTACAGGCCTTGGACCAAGAAGTTATGCCATTATTGAGCAAGGAATGGTATCAAAGATAGTAAGCGCCAAACCAGAGGAGATGAGGGTATTTATTGAAGAGGCAGCCGGAATTTCTAAATACAAAGAAAGAAGAAAAGAAACAGAGCAAAGAATTAAAAAAACTAAAGAGAATCTTTCTAGGGTAAAAGATATTCGAGATGAAATTCAAAGATTAATTAATAGATTGCAGAACCAAGCAAAAGCAGCTGAAAAGTATAAAAAACTTCAAGTTGAAGAAAAAGAGCTCAAATTGAATATTTCAATTTTAAATACTTTAAGCGCTAAAGCCAAAAAAGATTCTTTAAGTTCAAAAATATCTCAGATTACTAATGAGGTTACAGTTAAATCTGCAGAAGTGAACACCCATCAAGCATCAATTGAGCAAATTAAGACAGAACATGCTTCTGTATTATCTGCATTTGAAAGTGCCCAAAAGATTTTTTATACAATTGGTTCAGAAATAGCTAGACATGAAACCAACCTTCAAAATATAAATAAGGCAATTCTTGGATATGAAGAAGGATTATCTGCAGCGCAATCTCGATATGCAGAAGCTCTAGATAATGAATCCAGTATCGAGAATCTAAGCCCAAAAGAAAAAGCAATGAAATTGCTTGATGATATTTCAGGAGCTTTAAAGAATCTTGGTTCTTCTGCAGATAGCATTATAAGTAAAGCAAATGAGTTACGAGCTTTACTAACCAGTATTCTTCAAATTACTTCAGCCCAATCTAAGAATATAACTAATGAATATTTACTAAGACAGAATGAAATTTCTGAACAACTTGGCCAAGCAAAAGAAAATAAATTGAAGATAGAAACAGATCTTGCTGAGCTTGTTGAGAAAAGCTCTGCTGCTGAATCAGAATTAAATTCTATTCGACAGAAACAATCTGTGGTAGATGCGTCTATTCAAGAATTTGAAAATAAAAAATCTATTGCCGCTTTAGATTTACGCTCCCTGGAAGAAAAGCTTAATAATTTAAAGCTTGATTTAAGAACATTTGAAGTCAATTTAGATAACGCATCAGAAACATTAAAAAAAGCTGGAATTTCAATTTCTGATCTTAATTCTGAAGAATTTGAAGCAATGAATCTTACGAGCCTAGAGTCATCTCTTGCATCAACACAGTCTTCTATTATCTCTTTGGGGGCTATAAATTTAGCAGCTCCAGATGAAATTGCTGAAGAATCAAAGCGTATCGATGAGCTTGATTCTCAGCTCGAAGATTTAAATGAAGCTTTGGACAAGCTCCAAGGCGCAATTAAAAAAATAGACGTAGAGTCAAAAATGAAATTTGACGAAAGTTTCAATGCTGTAAATTCAAAAATACAAGAAATATTTCCAAAATTATTTGGTGGAGGCAAGGCTGCATTACAGTTAATAGATGGAGATTCATTAAACTCAGGCATTACACTTGCTGCGCAACCTCCTGGCAAAAAAAATGCAACCATATCTCAACTTTCTGGTGGCGAAAAAGCTATGACCGCTCTTTCTTTAGTCTTTGCAATGTTTGAGCTTAACCCTGCTCCATTCTGTATGTTGGATGAGGTTGATGCACCATTAGACGATATAAATGCTACAAGGTTTGTTGCCATGGTTGAGGAAATGTCTGATAGAGTGCAATTTATATTTATAACGCATAATAAAATCTCCATGGAAAAAAGTGATCATTTAATGGGCGTCACGATGCAGGAGGCAGGAGTTTCTAGGGTCGTCTCGGTTGATGTAAAAGAAGCGCTTAAGTTAGCAGCTTCATAGCATGCCTAACAATATACAAATTATCTTGGTTGTTGGGGCTTCTGTTCTTTTCCTAATTATTTTGTATTTCTTTTTTAAACCAGTATTTACCAGAAAATTAATTCAGAACTCTCTTGATGACTCTCAATCAATGTTTTTTGAAGATAGAGTAGAGCAAGGAACTTTTGGATTTGAAGATACAGATGATGAGATCGAAGAACAAGAATTGATCATCTTAAATCTAGTGTCTATGGACAAATCAAATTTTGAAATGAGCCAAGTCCTTACATTATTAAAAAACCTAGATGCAAAATATATTAATGGCTTTTTTAGTTATAGAGATTTGAATGGGAGGGAGGTATATAGAATTGCTAGCGGCATCAATCCAGGCCTCCTTGAATCAAGTACCCAGACTCATGTGCTATTGATGGTTTTAGATTTATATCAAGTAAGAGATCCACAAAAAGCTTTTGAAATAATGCTTGAATCAGCATCGAATAT
>CENF01018914.1_pt1 | contig 10779 bp, 7 predicted proteins | sample 361291 | NCBI WGS metagenome assembly CENF01 (sample SAMEA2619399, study PRJEB7988) | marine metagenome | isolation source: saline water (ENVO:00002010), including | reverse complement strand
CCCGGCGCAATTGCATTAAATCGAATATTATGCTTACCCCATTCTACAGCTAACGATCTAGTCATTGCTAATACACCTGCTTTTCCAGCAGCAGATGGAACAACAAAAGGTGAACCTGTCCATGCGTATGTCGTAACAATACTTAAAACATTTCCTTTTTTATTTTTAATCATTTCTTTACCAATCGTGCTAATACAATTCCATGTTCCCATTAATACAATATCAATAATCGTCTTAAATGCATTTGGACTTAACATCTCTGTTGGAGAGATAAAATTCCCCGCTGCATTGTTTAATAAATTATCAATCTTACCAAACTTATCAATTGTTTGCTTTGTCATTAGCTCTACATCTTCCAACTTTCTAACATCGCCTGGGCAGGTTATTACATTGATTCCTAAATCAGAAAATTCTTGTGCAGTTTCTTCTAAGACTTCTGCTCTTCTTCCGCTAATAACAATATTTGCACCAAGCTCTCCAAAGCGCCTTGACATGCTCTTCCCTAAACCAGTACCACCACCAGTGATAACAATTGTTTTATCTTTTAATAAACCATCTTGAAACATATTAATTCCTTTATTTTAAACTATTTAAATTATCTTTTATTTCATCTGTTTTTTCTTGCAAAGGCTCTAGTACACTATCTTGAATCATAGTATTAACAGACTTTTCAATTTCTTGTGATTGAGTTTTAATAGTATCTAAGTCTGGTAAAGGTTGATCAGTAAAAAGAAGATATGCACAATAAAGAATAAATAAAGTTATTCCTAGCGTCACTAATTTAAATAAACGTTTAATTACGCTAAATGCAATCATTGCCATTAAAACAATGGTGACAGCTAAGTATGCTGGATTACTAGAAATGCTATTTAACAGATTCTCTAACATTGTAGCAATTTATACATTAGATTTCTACTTTACAAAGATGAAACAAAAATCAATAAGATTCGTTAAAAATTGTATGGTTAAAAAAGGATTTGTTTTATTGTTTCTATTTTCTTTTCTCCTTAGCCAAGATAAGCTTTTACTCAAACAAGCTGACACCCTTACTTCCTCTGTTGTTGAATCAGAAACTATTACAAAGCTGAATGGAAATATTATTTTTCAAAAAACAGATACTATTTTGAAAGGTGATTTTGCAACTCAATCAAATCAAACTCCAATAATTAATCTATACGGGAATGTCTCTATTGAAGATGGAAATCAAATGATTTACTGCGATTCGCTTTTGTATAATAATGAAACTGAATTTTTCTCAATGTATGGTAATATTAAAATACAAAATGGTTCTCGATTTATGACCGCAAAGAAAGCCACTCTAGATCAAATATCTAATCAAATGACTTTATTAGAAAATTGTGAGATTAATGATAAACAAAACAATAGAGTGTATGGTGATAAGATACTATTGGGCTTTAAAGATGAATCTTTAGAGTCATTAAAAGTTATTTCAAGCGGAATGATTCTTTCAAAGAACTCTGGTTATAAAAAAATAGATGATAAACGTCAATTAGTGGAAAATGAAGATGTTTTAAAGGGTGAAACTATCTTTGCAGAACTAATCAATGATAAAATTGAAAATATAGAAATGGTAGGAATGGCTTCTACCTTAATCCACCTATATAATGATTCACTTTATGATGGTATTAATAAAATATCTGGAGATAAAATTATTTTAAGTATTAAGAATGAATCTGCTCAAAAATTAATAGCTGAAGGCGGTACTATTGGTAAATATACTCCCAATGAATCGAATGAGAATGTTAAAGAAGATATCGACTATACTGCAGATAGAGTAGAATTTGAGGTAAATACAAAAATTTCTGAAATGTATGGCGGTGTGAAGATTCTTCATGATAATATGGATCTTTCTGCTGCGCATATTAATGTTGATTGGGAAACAAACATTTTAGAAGCTTTTAGTGATAACCCATTTGATGATGAAGAAATAAATAGACCTATCCTAGTAGAAAATAATCGCGAACCAATGACTGGCGATACTATGGTTTATAATATTAAATCCAGAAAAGGAAAAATATTAATGGGCGAAAGTCGCGTACAAGAAAATGTATATATGGGTAGTCAAATTACTAGTGTTACTGATAGTACTTTTTATATTGATGATTGCATATTTACTTCTTGTGATCCATCTAAATTTTATATTGGTAGTAAGCAGGTTAAAATTATTTATGGTGATAAAGTTATTGCCAAACCTTTAAATATTTTTATTGGCGGTGTACCAATTATAGGTATTCCAATTGCTATATTCCCTCACTCATCAAACGAAAGAAGGTCAGGTTGGATTATGCCATCCTTTGGTTCATCAGATAACCGTGGAAACTATTTAGATGGATTAGGATATTATTTTGCTCCTAATGATTATATAGGTTCTGAAAACTCTATTATCTTTGCCGATAGACAAGGCTTAATCTTAAAATCAAAAAACCAATATCGAGATCGCTATCGATTTAATGGTATGTTTAATTTTGAGATTAGAAAACATTTAGGGGAAGGTGAAACTGATATTGCTCAAATTGGTAAAAATAATAAGACCGATTATTCTTTTAATTGGAATCATAATCAGATCTTGAGGAATAATCAAACATTTAGAGGTTCAGCTAGCTATTACAGTAATGGAGAATACAATAGGGAAACAAGTATTGATCCCATTAAAAGACTTAACCAGCAAGCTATATCAAATATTACATATACTAAAAGATGGAAAGAACCTAATGTCTCAATTAGTATCAATGCATCCAATAAGCAAGATCTAATGTCTAAAAGTAAAGTAGATGTTACATCATCTTTTTATCAAGCTCCGTCCAGTCTTTCTTCTACCATTACAGAAGATAATAGCACCTTACCTTCTATAAACTTTAGGGTCGCTAGAAGAAAACTATTTAAAAATCTTTCTGAAGACTTATGGGCAGGGAATATTCAATGGGATTACAGTTCACGTATAGTAAATAATTCTAAAAACTTTTATGAGGCAAATGAAATTGCAGATGAAGATGGAAATGTTTCTTATGAATGGAAACAAAATGATAATGGAGATCCTGAGAGCTCAAACAAGTTGGATTCAATGCTTAAAAATGCTTTTTCTATTAATGCTCCTTTTACTGCTTTTAAATATCTCGCTATTAATCCAAGCATTAAACTGAATTCAGATTTTGTCAATCGATATAGGGTGGCAGAATACGATGAAACAAATGCTGTAAGCTTTAGATATAAAGATGAAATAAAAAATAGAACAACAGGTAATGTAGGATTGTCATTATCTACCAAGATTTATGGAGTCTTGCCAATACGATTTAATAAAATTCAATCTATAAGACATGTGATAACTCCGAGCATGCGATTTAACTTTTCACCAGATTATTTAAATAATGATAATTATTTTCAATCATTCAATGATGAATACTATGACTATTTTAATAGCTCTATTATTGGATCTACACCTACTACAAGCACTAAGAAATTAAGTTTATCGTTGGGTAATGTTTTTCAGGCAAAAATTAAAGATGGAGATAAAGAAGAAAAAATAAACATACTTTCATGGGGAATCTCCAGTGGTTATAATTTTAATGCAGAACAATTTAAATTATCTAATATCAGCTCATCTATTAGAAGTAATTTAAAAAATGGTGTTTCTATAGATGCCAATTTGACACATGATTTATACAAGTTTGATGATTCAGCGCAGATGCGAATCAATGAGCTAGATAGCTTTCCTAGATTAACTGGTATCAGATTAGCAACCAATTTTACATTGCTAGGAAAAACAAACGAATTACAACCGAAATCTGAAAAAGAATTTTCAGATAGAACAAAAGAATTTCTAACAGACTTATCAAGTAATAGCTGGCAAAGCAAAATAGGAATTAGCTATACTGTAAATAAGATTAATCCTTCTAATACTATTGAAAACTTTTGGGTCAATACTAACACTAGCATGAATGTCACTCAAAATTGGAAATTAAATTATAATGCACGTTTTAGCATTAGCGATAAAAATATTGTTCGACATAATATTACTTTATATCGAGAAATAGACTGCTGGGAGTTATTTGTAGATTGGACTCCTACAGGGTATGCAAAAGGTCTCTACTTTAGATTAAATTTAAAGTCTGATATACTAAAAGACTTGAAAGTAGAACAGAAAACAGGGCTATATAACACTAGATCAAGTTTTTAGGTGTTATTGCTTAAAAAAATTATTAATGTTGATTTGTGAAGTCTAAATTTCAAAAAGTAAAAGGTATGTTTGATACTTTTCCTGATGCAGATGACAAATTAAGGTGTTCTGCAAAATGGCAGCAAGTTGAGAATATACTTCATGAAACAAGTAAACAATTTGGTTATCAAGAGATTAGGACTCCTTCTGTTGAAAAAGCTGAATTATTTAATAAAAATATTGGTGTAGAAACAGATGTTTCAAGAGAAGTATTTACTTGGGAAGATATTAACGGCGATCATCTTATATTAAAACCTGAAATGACTGCACCTGTAGTAAGGGCTTATATTGAAAATGGTCTTTTGCGTCACCAACCTTTATCTAAACTATATTATATTGATTCATTCTTTAGAAGAGAAAACACTCAAAAAGGAAGGCAGCGACAATTTCATCAGTTTGGAGTTGAGGTAGTTGGTGGACCCAGCAAGAGTCATCAAGATGCAGAAATAATACTATTTGCTTGGACCTGCATGGAAAAACTTAAAATTAAAAATAAAAAACTTGTAATAAATAATATAGGGGATGACATAGAAATAAGAATTAGATGGGAGCGAGAATTAAAAAAATATTTTCAAAAACATCTAAAAAAATTATCTACGCTCTCCCAAAAAAGAGTTGAAAAAAATCCTATGCGTATCCTTGATAGCAAAGAAAAAGAAGACCAAGAAATTATAAAAAAAGCACCTACTATAGATCAAATTCCCCAATTTGAACCTCATAAATTCAAAAAACTACGAGAAAATCTAGATGATTTGGGGATTGAATATGATCATGATCCATATCTCGTTCGTGGATTAGATTATTACAATGGAAATGTTTTTGAAATAAGAACCTCGAGCGGTAAAGCTCAAAATGCATTATGTGGCGGTGGAAGATATGATCACCTAATAGAAAAGATGGGGAATCCCTCAAAACAAATTAATGCAGTTGGTTTTGCAGCAGGAATAGAGCGAATGATCAGTGAATCAGAATTAGAAGATCCAAAAAAATCAGTAGATGTATATTTAGTTTGTGGCAGCTCGAAATACTATGGCGATGCTTTATGTTTAATACAGAAACTAATTAATAGTAATCATTCTTTATATTTTGATACTAACAGAGATGAGATAAAAAGAAATAATGGTAAAAAACATAATGCTAAATTTGCTATTTTAGTTGGAGGTAAGTCAAAATACTTTGCATTAGATTTATCAAAACCTTCGGATGCAAAACCTATCAATTCTGAAAATATTGATGAATTTTTAGAAATATTAAAGCTCCAATAATTTATATATATATTTATATATATAAATTTTTGACAATTATAATTTAATAAACGTAAGTTGACACCTATGTCCAATCAAGAAAAACTATTAATCATTGTTGAGTCACCATCTAAGACTAAGACGATTTCAAAATATATTGATAATGCATCTGTAATCGCCAGTGTTGGCCACTTTAAAGACTTACCAAAAAAAGAAATGGGTATTGATATCGAAAATGATTTTGCGATGAAAATTAAAACAATGCCTGATAGAAAAAAATTTATTACTCAACTAAAAGCTGAAGTAAAAAAAGCAGATAGAATTCTGATTGCAACAGATCCAGACCGAGAAGGAGAAGCTATTGCAGCGGATATAGCAGAAGAAATTGAAAAAGAAATTGAAAGAGTAGAGTTTACTGAGATTACTAAAACAGCAGTACAGTATGCAATCAACAATAGTAGAAGTATTAATTATAACTTAGTAGATGCACAAAGAGCAAGAAGAGCAATTGATCGTATTGTAGGATTTACATTTTCTCCTGTTCTTTGGAAAACACTGCGATCAATAAAAAATACTGGGTTATCTGCAGGAAGAGTTCAATCTGTAGCATTAAGGTTGTTAGTAGACCGAGAAAAAGATCGTAATAAATTTATAAAAAATACATTCTATTCTATTGAAGCTGATCTTAAATCAGATAATCATGATGGAATATTTAAAGCAACGCTTCAAACATATGATAACCAAAAAATTGCAAAAAGTAGTGATTTTGGGAAATTTGATAGTGGATTAAAAGACAATCAACTGCTATTAATAGATAAGCAAAAAGCTGATAAAATAAAAACTGAGTCCGAAAAAAATGATTGGAAAATCAACAAAATTGAATCGAAGCCTACTTCTAGCTCTGCTGCCCCACCCTTTACAACAAGCACATTACAACAAGATGCTTCTAGAAGATTTGGTTATTCTCCAAAAAGAACAATGGTTCTTGCACAAAAATTATATGAACAAGGATTTATTACTTATATGCGAACAGACTCTACACACTTATCTAAAGAAGCTTTGTCTGCTTCCAAAAAATTTATTTTAGATAAATTTGGTACAGAGTTTTTGCCTGGCTCTGTTAATATCTATAAAAATAAGGTTGCAAATGCTCAAGAGGCTCATGAAGCAATTCGACCTGCAGGAAGAACATTTAAAAACCCTGGAAAGATATTAGATGTGCTTGGCAAAGATGAAGCAAAATTATATGAATTAATTATGAATAGAACATTAGCATCTCAAATGAAACCAGCACAATATATAAGGACTAATGTTGAAATAATAAATGGAAAAGCTATCTATCGTGCTAGCGGGAATATTACAACATTTAAAGGGTATACTGTGGCATATGAACAAGCATTATCCAGAAATCAAAGTAATGATACTGCTGCATTGCCTCCTATAGAAGAAAATTCTAATATTACACATACTAATATAGATAGCTTGGAAAAAAATACTACACCGCCAAGAAGATTTTCAGAAGCAATGCTTGTTAAAGAAATGGAAGCCAGAGGTATTGGACGTCCATCAACTTATTCATCTATATTAGATAAATTGGTAAAAAAAGAATACGTGATTAAGAAAAATAAAACTCTTATTCCAACATTTGTGGGTATTGCTGTTAGCCAATTATTAGAGAATCATTACTTACCCTTATTTAATGAAGAATTTACAGCAGGCATGGAAAGAAAATTAGACGATATCTCTCGATCTGAAAATAGCTATACTGGCGTATTAGATGAATTTTATAATGGCAGAGAAGATTATGCGGGTGTAGCTAAACTATTAAAAGAAAAAATCGATATTGCAAAGGCATGTACAGTAAAGATATCAGATAAAACTGATATACGTATTGGAAAATTTGGTCCATATATAGAAAAAGAAAGTGGAAATATCACAATACCACAAGATTTGTTTTTAGGAGACTTAAATGAAACTGAGATTGATAAACTCAGTAAAATGCAAAAAGAAGATAATATTATTGGGAAATTTAATAATGAAGAAAATATTCTTTTAAAAGTGGGAAGATATGGACCTTATGTAGAATTACAAGATAGCAAGAAAAGAGCTTCTATCCCAAAAGGAACGCGATCTGAAGATATAGATGAAAAAATGGCATCAGATCTTTTAAGTCTTCCGAAAAAATTAGGGACTCATCCTGAAACTGGAGAAGATATACTAGCAACATTTGGTCCTTATGGACCTTATGTCAAGTGTGGAAAGATTAATGCATCTATGAAATCTACTGATAGTCCACTAACGATTACTTTAGAAGAAGCTACTAAGCTAATTAAAGATAGAAAATTAAAATTTGAGCCAACAATTTTAGGATCTGATCCAAAAACAAAAAAAGAAATTGCAATCAAAAGAGGTAGATTTGGACCGTATGTAACAGATGGAAAGAAAAATGTATCTCTTAAAGGATATGCAATTGAAGATGTCACGCTAGAAGAGGCAATTAAATTAATAGCAGAAAAAAAATGATAAGACAAATTGTTTTAACCTTTAGCGCTATTACCTTACTTTTTAGTTTTCAATCTTCGTTAGAAAATCGTTTATATTCATTAAATCGCCAATTAATGTGTCCAGTATGTGATGGTCTCACCTTAGAACAATCTCAAGCAGATGATGCAGTAGAAATGCGAGAAGAAATTAAAAAAATGGTGATTAAGGGGATGACAGATCAAGAAATTAAAGATTATTATGTAGAAAAATATGGAATATATATACTAGCAGACCCACCTAAAACAGGATTTGATACTCTTGTTTTCATTGGGCCTATATTATTTGGATTCCTTGGATTAATAATATTGTACAGGTATTTATTTTCTTAACTACTATACTTAAATTATTTAAATGAATAAGCAACACTTAGATAAAATTATTTCACTATGCAAAAGAAAAGGTTTTGTATTCCCTAATTCTGAAATATATGGCGGACTTAAAGCTTCATATGATTATGGACCTTTAGGTATAGAGCTAAAAAAATCAATATCAGAACTATGGTGGAAAGAAATGACGCAGGTGCATGAAAATATTGTAGGACTTGATAGTGCAATTATGATGCATCCTGATGTATGGAAAGCGAGTGGGCATATCGCAAACTTCAACGATCCTATGACCGACAACAAAGATAATAAAAAAAGATATCGTATAGATGACCTATTATCGCAACAAAAGTCAAAAATTATTGATGCAATTTGCAATGAACTAAGCATAGAAAATACAGATGGCGATGATATATATAATGACATTGCGCAAACTATATTAAACAATGGGTCACAGTCTGATGGATTGCTAGAAAAAGCTGGTGTTATAGATCCTCATTCTGGCTCAGTTGGAAAATGGACTCCTGCTGTACAATTCAACCTGATGTTTAAAACAGGCTCAGGCCCTTCAGAAAAAACGGGTAAAAATATTTATCTGCGCCCTGAAACTGCGCAGGGAATTTTTATTAATTATTTATTAGTACAAAACACAATGCGCTTAAAGGTTCCATTTGGTATTGCACAAATTGGTAAAGCATTTCGTAATGAGATTGTAGCACGAAACTTTATCTTTAGAACTAGAGAATTTGAACAAATGGAAATGCAATATTTTGTGCATCCATCAGAAGATGAAAAAAACATGGATTTATGGAAACAAAAAAGATTTGATTTCTATATTAATCACTTGGGTATAAATGCTGAAAATTTAAAATTTCATCAACATAATAAAGACGCTCTAGCTCATTATGCAAAAGATGCATATGATATTGAATATAATTTTCCATTTGGCTGGGGGGAAATTGAAGGAATTCATAATAGAACAGATTTTGACTTGAAACAACATGAAAATTTATCTGGTAAGAATATGACTTACTTTGATACCAAGTCTCAAGAAAAATATCATCCATATATTATTGAAACATCTACTGGATTAAATAGACTATTTTTAATGATATTATGCGAAGCTTATTTTGAAGATACTGACAACAATAGAATTGTATTGCGTCTACCGTACGAATTGGCGCCTATTAAAGCAGTAATATGTCCATTGGTGAAAAAAGATGGCCTACCTGAAAAAGCTATGTCTTTATTTAATGAATTAAACCAAGCTTTCCCTTGTATTTATGATGAGCAAGGCTCTATTGGAAAACGTTACTATCGACAAGATGAAGCTGGAACGCCATTTGGTATTACATTAGATCACGATACATTAGAAGATAATTCAGTAACAATACGTGAAAGGGATTCAATGCAACAAACACGACTACCAATCGATAAAATAGCTACATTCATTAGCGAAAATAAATAGGAGCAATGCTATGAGATCTGCTAATCCTGCATTAAATAATAATACTTTTAGAAATACTGGGCGTTTTTCTGGAACACAAGCAATGACTATTGATGGAACAGTAAATAAAACTGCTCTAGGACTGCTCTTATTAATGACATCAGCTATTTATAGCTGGAATAAACCAGGAGAAGCTTTAGACTACTTTTGGGGAATTACTATATTCACATTTATTCTATTGATGATTACTATTTTTAATAAAAAAGCTGCTCCATTTACAGTCCCATTATATTGTTTGGCTGAGGGTGTTGTTCTAGGAGGAATATCAAAATACGCAGATAGTATGTTTCCCGGTATTGCTAGTCAAGCAATGGGAATAACATTTGGTATTCTTGCTGCATTACTTATGCTTTATAAAAGTAAACTAATTGCTGTCACTGATAATTTTCGGCTAGGAGTTGTTTCAGCTACTTTTGGTATATTTATTATCTATATATTAAGTTTAATTTTCCCTTTATTTGGCAATAATTTTATGGCGCCATTTTTTAAAAATGGTATATGGGGCATTGGTTTCTCTTTGTTTGTTATTGCAATTGCATCAATGAATTTGGTATTAGATTTTGATTTCATAGAAAAAGGAGTAGAAAATGGTGCTCCTAAATATATGGAATGGTATGGGGCATTTGGCCTAATGATCACTTTAATTTGGCTCTATATTGAAATTTTAAACCTGCTAATGAAATTGCGTAGCAGAAGATAATACACTCTCTTCTTTAAAAGATTGACATTAATCTACTCTTACAACTAAGTTACATCAACTAAGGGTAGAAGCACTTCTATTTATAGAGGAGGTGCATACCAAATTTTTGTTAATATGTACATAAACAAAGGAAGAAAAACAATGAGAAAGCTATATAATGTGATAGCACTAGTTATGATTTCTAGCTTTATGTTTGCACAAGGTTCAGTCTCAGGTACCGTGACTGA
>CENF01024503.1_pt1 | contig 10782 bp, 9 predicted proteins | sample 361291 | NCBI WGS metagenome assembly CENF01 (sample SAMEA2619399, study PRJEB7988) | marine metagenome | isolation source: saline water (ENVO:00002010), including | reverse complement strand
TTTATGGCGCTTCAATCTCCGGTAAATCAATTTTAGAATTTTCGGAAAAAAAAGATTCTGGGATTTGGATTTTTGGTTCAGAATCAAATGGAATCTCAGATGATTTAAGTAAACTCATCGACCAATATTACTGTATTCCAAAAGGTAATAATCGTGTAAAGACTGAAAGTTTAAATCTTTCAACCTCTTTTTCAATTATCTTAAGTTTTTTAAAATTAGATTAATAAAAACTTAGATTAATAAAAACTGCTCTGGTAAACATTTTTTTTAAATTTCCAGTCCAAGGATTATCGGGAATCCCATCAGGTAATTCATTTTTAAAAGAAAAAATGCCTCTAATTGAAGGTGAAAATTTAAAATATCTCAAATAAAAGTCTATTCCGAATGACAACTCGTAGAACATGTTAAACTTTGCAAATTCGAAATTATCTATTGAGTAATTTTCAAGAGTGCTTTCTAGCTCAGAAAGATTAATTGATGCAGCAATTCCACCTTTCAAGTAAGGTCTTAAATTATTTAATCTTTTAGAACTGTATTTTAATAAGAGTGGAAAATGAATATTGTTTGATTTTATTGTCCACAATGTATCATTGTAATTGGTAAAGTTTCGTCTTTCATTAAATATTAATTTCTTAGTATTAGAGTGGAGCCCGGGCTCAAAACTTAGTCTCAAATTTTTATTCAATTTTAACTCACCAATTAAACCTACATTAAGCCCATTTGATCTTTCAACTGAGATAGGATATTCTTGATTTTCTTTATAAATTATTTTATAATCGTATTGATTTGTTCCAATAAAGTATCCAAATCTTAAGTCTTTTTCATCAAAATTTGGAAGATTGGTAAATTGAGAAAAGCAAAAAAAAGAATTTATAAAAAATAAAAAAAATAGTTTTGCTTTCACATTTCAAATCTAACAAACTATAGCATAAGCTCATAGTCAACTTGACTTTTATTTAATTATGTTCAAAATCAAGTATATTTGTTTTGTTATTCAAACAACTGATTAATGAAAATAATTATTGCTGGTGCTGGTGAAGTAGGATTACATTTGTCTAAATTATTGTCTTTTGAATCTCACGATATCACACTAATTGACAATAATGATGTTAACTTGAAAGATGGAGAAAACTATCTTGATATAAAGGTTATTAATGGTGATTCATCATCAATTTCTACTTTAGGTCAAGCTAATGTTAAAGATTCTGATTTGGTTATTGGTGTAACTGCCAGTGAATCAATTAATTTTTTAACATGTAGTCTCGCAAAGCAACTTGGAGCGAAAAGAACAATTGCAAGAATAACTAATCCTGAATTCATAAGTGATAACTCTATAGATTTTAAAAAACTTGGAATAGATGAAATTATTTCTCCAGAACATCTAGCCGCTGATGAGATTAAATTATTAGTAAATGATTCTGCTTTTACAAATAGCCACGACTTTGAAGATGGTAAACTAAAGATGATGGCAGCTAGAATTCAAACTGACGCTCCTTTTGTTGGAAAAAAAGTTCAGGAAGCTGCTTCAGTATACCCTGGAATAAAATTTATGCCCATAGCGATTGAAAGAAGTGGAAGTCAATCTGCAATTATACCAAGAGGAAATACTTTATTTAAAAAAGATGATCATGTATACTTTATAACTTGTGATGATGGTGTTGATGAATTATACAAACTAATGGGAACAAAAAAAGATAAACTTCAAAACATTATGATACTTGGAGGTGGCAGAGTTGGTTTCAAGGTAGCTCAAGAACTTAGTGAAGAAGGATATTCAGTTAAATTAGTTGAGATTAATAATGATAAAGCTGAAAAAATTGCAGATCAATTAAATAATGTTTTGGTTTTAAATTTAGATGGAACTCGAGTTGATCTATTAAGCGAAGAGAATTTAGATCAAATGGACGCCTTTATTTCCACTACTGGAGATTCACAAAAAAACATTATGTCATGCCTTATGGCAAAGTCAAAAAAAATAAAAAAAACAATTGCATTGGTTGATGATTCTGATTATTTCGAACTATCTGAATCTATTGGAGTTGACACATTGATAAACAAAAAATTATTAGCGGCAAATGAAATATTTAGATTTATTAGAAAGGGAAATATTCTTGAGTTAAATAAATTAAATAATATGAACGCTGAAGTTTTAGAATTTCTCGTCAGCTCAAACTCTAAGGTTATTGGTAAAAAAATAAAAGATATTAATTTCCCGAGATCAGCAATTATTGGAGGAGTTATTAGAGATGATAAAGGTTTAATTGCCTTAGGTGATTTTCAAATTAAGGAAGGTGATAAAGTCCTGATTTGTTCCCTGTATGAGGGTATTAGTAAAGTTGAAAAACTTTTTCTCTAGTTTATGTCAAAGCTAAATTACAAGTTAATTCTATATATAATTGGGCTCCTACTTTTGTTTAATGGTGGAGCTATGTTTATTACTGCTGGTGTTAGTTTATTAACGAATGATGGAGTAGTTAATGATATCGCTAGTTCAGCAATTATAATAATTTCAATTGGACTCATTTTAATGTTATCTAATAAAAATAATATTAGACAAATAAATAAAAAAGATGGTTATTTAATTGTAACAGTTGGGTGGTTAACAATGATATTTTCCGGAATGCTACCTTATTATATGACGGATTCAATATCCTCGTTTTCAAATTTAATTTTTGAAAGTATGTCAGGGTATACTGCAACTGGATCAACAATTATTAATGATGTTGAATCTCTACCGAAAAGTGTAATTTTTTGGAGAAGTATGACACATTGGCTTGGTGGAATGGGAATAATTGTATTAGCCATAGCTATACTTCCTTTACTTGGTATAGGTGGAATGCAATTGTTTTCAGCTGAAGCTCCAGGTAGTGGAATAAGTGGTGATAAAATTCATCCCAGAATAAGCGCTACAGCAAAAAGATTATGGTATATATATGTAGGCTTGACCCTCTTAGAAACTCTAGCTTTAAATTTAGCTGGAATGAGCATTTTTGATGCTATAAATCACTCAATGAGTAATATTGCAACTGGTGGATTTTCTACCAAAAATAATAGTTTAGCTTACTGGAATTCTATACCTCAAATCCAATATATAATTATATTTTTTATGATTCTTGCTGGAACAAACTATTTATTGATTTATTCTGCATTTATTGGAAAATTCAAGAAATTATTTAATAATACGGAGTTCATATGGTATTTAAGTTTTATTGCTATTTTTGTTTTAGTAACAACTTTAGTTTTATTTTTTAATGTTGATTTGAGCAATACTGAGTTTGATCATCCTCAGATATATGGAAAATTTGAATCAAGTTTTAGACATGCGTTTTTTCAAATTGTTGCTGTAATTACCACTACAGGATTTGTCACAGGCGATTTTGCAGGATGGACACCTTTTCTTACTATGCTGTTTTTTGGATTGATGTTTATAGGTGCATCATCTGGATCTACATCTGGTGGTATAAAAATTTCTAGACATCTGATTTTAATTAAAAATGGATTTTTAGAATTTAAGAAAGCACTTCATCCAAATGCAGTGTTACCATTGAGATATAATCACTCAGTTGTTAAAAAAGCCGTAATTGTAAATATTTTAGCATTTTTTATGCTTTATTTAATTTTATTCATAATTGGAGCAGGTGTATTAAGTACCCAAGGCCTTGATTTTTCTTCAGCAGTAGGTGGTTCAGCTGCATCTTTAGGAAATGTTGGACCAGCTATAGGTTCATTAGGTCCTTCATTGACTTATGAGGGGTTGTCAGCTTTTGCCAAGATATGGTGCTCATTTTTAATGTTAGTAGGAAGGCTTGAATTATTTACCTTTTTAATAATATTTACTCCATATTTTTGGAGAAAAATTTAGGCTAATACCGCTTTAATTCTTTTTATTGCTTCTGTAATATTTTCTTTTGATGCAGCATAACTAATTCTGATATTATTTGGACAACCAAATGCGCTTCCAGTTACTGTAGCAACATGAGCTTTTTCTAATAAAAACATTGAGAAGTCTGATGAGTTATTTATTTTAAAACCATCAATTTCTTTTCCAAAATAATATGAAATATCAGGAAAAATATAAAATGCACCGTCTGGATTATTAAGTTTAATTCCTTTAATCTCCGAGAGAAGTTCAATAATTAGTTTTCTCCTTGATTTAAATTCATCTACCATATAACTTATTTGCCCTACATCAGCAGTAATTGCAGCAATCGTTGCTTTTTGAGCTATACAATTTGCTCCACTAGTCACTTGACCTTGAAGTTTAGTACAAGCTTTTGCAATCCATTCAGGCGCTCCTATGTAGCCTATTCTCCATCCAGTCATAGCAAATGCTTTAGCAACTCCGTTTACAGTAATAGTTCTTTGATACATATTATCAATAGCTGCAAAGCTAAAATGATCATTACCGTATTGGATGTGTTCATATATTTCATCTGACAAAACAAAAATATTTGGATGGTTCTTTAATACATCACCAATTGCTCTAAGTTCACCCTCACTATACATGGATCCACTAGGATTATTAGGAGAGTTAAGAATGATCATCTTAGTTTTATCTGTAATGTAATCTTTAATCTTATTAGCTTTTACTTTAAAATCATCTTCAATTCCACTTTCTATAATGATTGGTATACCTTCTGCCATTTCAACAATGGCTGAGTAGCTTACCCAATAAGGTGCTAATAAAATAACTTCCTCACCAGGTTTAACCATAGCTTGAACAACATTTGCAATAGATTGTTTAGCTCCAGTTGATACAACAATTTGATTTGGATTATAGGAAAGTTTATTATCCCGTTTAAATTTTTGACATATAGCTTCTTTTAAATCCGTATATCCATCAACGGGTGTATAAGAATTATAGTTTTGGTTAATTGCACTAATAGCGACATCCTTAATAAAATCTGGGACATTAAAGTCAGGTTCACCTAAACTTAAACCAATAATATCAATTCCACTATTTTTGAGTTCTCTTGCCTTTGCAGCCATTGCTAGAGTAGCTGAAGCGGGAAGATTATTTATTTTATTAGTAAGAAACTCTTTCATTAAAAATGAATTTAATTTTTTGCCAAAGATATTTAAATTGGACTACTTTAGTAAGATATATTTTAAATAAATGACTAAAAAAATAGATTCTTATTTTGAACTAGACTCTCATAAAAAGAAACAATTAGAAAAGTTTAAAAATCTAATAACAATTTGGAACCAAAAGATAAATTTAGTTTCTAGAAAAGACATAGAAAATTTTGAAGTTAATCACATATTACATTCGATATCTGTATCAAAGTATTTTAATTTTAAAGATAAAAGTGACATTATGGATTTAGGAACTGGTGGAGGTTTACCTGGAATTCCTCTTTCAATAATTTTTCCAAATGTTAATTTTCATTTGATCGATAGTATTAAAAAAAAAATTGATGTTGTAAATTCTATTATTGAAGAGTTAAATTTAAAAAATGTAAAAACAAGTTGGTCAAATGTAAAAGATATAAACTCGAAGTACGATTTTATTATCTCCCGGGCAGTAGCTTCATATCCAAAAATTAAAAAAAACTGCTTTAATAAGATTAAATATGAAAGCAAGCACAAATTAAAAAATGGTTTTATTCTTTTAAAAGGCGGGGATATTGAAAAGGAATTTTGTGATACTAAAGACTATATGTCTTACAATATTTTTGAAAAAATAAATTTAGACTACTTTCAAACTAAAAAAATTGTATATGTTCCTAATCCATATATTCATAAGGATAATTAGTAGGTGGATTGTGAGTTCTACTAACTAATCTTGGACTAACCCATCGTAATAAATTCAATTTAGAACCAGCCTTATCGTCCGTTCCTGAAGCTCTACATCCTCCAAAAGGTTGTTGACCAACAACTGCACCTGAAGGCTTGTCATTAATGTAAAAGTTGCCAGCACTGTATCTTAATTTATTTAATGCAGTTTTAATACTTTCTTCATCATCAGAAATGAATGCTCCAGTTAATGCGTAATCAGATGTTTGATCAACAATATCCAACATACTATTCCATTCTTCATCATCATAAATGTAAATAGTGACAACTGGACCAAAAATTTCTTCTTGCATAGTTTTAAACTGATGGTTTTTAGTAAGAATTATTGTTGGTTCAACAAAATATCCAACACTTTCATCATATCCTCCTCCAATTAATATTTCACAATCATCGCTAGATTTTGCATAATCAATATATTCAGAAATTCTTTTAAAAGCATTTTTATGAATTACAGCTGTCATGAAATTATTGAAATCAATAGGAGATCCCATTTTGATAGTTTTTGTTTGGTCTACAACACTTGAAATAAGTTCATCTGAAATTGATTTAGGAATATAAATTCTTGATGCCGCAGAACATTTTTGACCTTGAAACTCAAAACCACCTCTTATTATTGCAGTTGCTGATGCTTCAATATTTGCTGAAGGGTGACAAAAGATAAAATCTTTTCCTCCAGTTTCACCAACAATTCTTGGATAGTCTCTGTAAATATTAATATTATTTCCAATTTTTTTCCACAGATCTCTAAAAACTGATGTTGATCCTGTAAAGTGTAGTCCTGAAAATTCTGGATGTGCTAACGCAATATCTGATATCATTTCTGGATCACCTGTGACTAAATTAATAACTCCATCTGGCAAACCAGCTTCTTTAAAAATATCCATTGTGATTTTTGCAGTGTAGATTTGATTATCGCTCGGTTTCCACAAAACAACATTGCCCATCAATGCTGCACTAGCACATAAGTTTCCTCCAATAGCTGTAAAATTAAATGGTGTTACTGCATAAACAAATCCTTCTAATGCTCTGTATTCAAGATTATTTGATTTACCAGGACCATCAACAGGTTGCTCATTATAAATTTCCGTAAGATAGGATACGTTGAACCTTAAAAAATCTATGAACTCACAAGCAGCATCAATTTCAGCTTGAAAAATATTTTTTGATTGTCCTATCATAGTGCCAGCTGTTATTTTTGCTCTGTACTCGTTAGCTAATAGGTCGGCAGCTTTTAGAAAAATTTCACATCTTTTTTCCCATGGTGTTTCAGACCAGGTTCTCTTATTTTTCATCAAATTTTCAATGGCCTCATGCACATGCTCCTTGTTGGCTTGAGAATAAGTTCCTACTACATTTTTATGATCATGAGGAGGTAAAATATCTTTTTTATTTTCAGTAAAAACAGTTTTTTCTCCAATATACAATGGCACATCAATTTTAGAATTAAACATATCATTGTATGTTTCTTCAACTTTTTTTCTCTCAGGTGAACCTTTGTGGTATCCTAATACAGGTTCGTTTTCTGCCTTATATAATTTTATTTTGCTCATTAGTTTAAAGTTTCAGGTGGTGATAATTTAATTGTGGGAATGTATGCCTTACATTTAGTGGATGTATTTAAACATATAATTGAAAAATAACCAATAATTGAAGCAATTTTTGATCTCATTGAGTAATTTAATTCTAATCTAAGTTTACTTCCAGGTTTTAAAATGGGTTTATTTTTAATTAAACCACTAATATATTTTACACCTTTTAAATCAAATACTTTTTTGTGTTTAGAAATTATTTGTACTGTATTTTTTCCAACATTATAAATGGTAATTATGTTTTTGAATCTGTATTTAATTTTTTTTCCAAAAAATGTTTTATTGAGATATAATGACTTAACTGAAATCCTAATTCCTTTTAAATTATCTAAGTCAGTTATTTTGTTAGTCATGTGTAAAAAAATGTTTTACTAATTTACAATATTTGATGAATTATTAGTTGCAATAGCTTTAATTTTAAAATAATTCTCATCTGGTCTTTTTTCGTAAAGAAGAGCAGTATATGAGTTTTCAGTTTGCCAAAAATTTGCCATTTCATAATTTTTATTTTCATCCTTCATTATGTACTTATAATTGTAGAACCCTTGTTTTAAATACAATGTTTTTTGGAACAGACCATTTTTGTATTTGAGTTGACTAGATTCATTTTTTTTATAGTCATTAAAGTTTCCAACTAAATATATATTATTGATAACTGGTTTTTCTGTTTTGAGAGAAAAAATAACATTTGAATATTCAGATTCAGTTTGCGGGTTCTTATTATTATTTTTTATTATAAATTTCCCATTAATATCAGGCTCGTATGTGTAAATGTTTGGTATTATGTCATTTCTAAGCTCTGTTATGTAGTTTTTATTTAGATCAACATTTTTAATTTCAATACTTGTGTTTAGAATATTTGAGGTATCAAAGTTGAAAAATTCTGTTCCTCCGTCGTATATTATATTGTCATAAATAATATTTTGAGACAGCTTGTACGTTGGTGTGCTAATAACCTTGTAATTATATAAATCATAGTTTTTATAAATTATTAATTTATAAACGAAAGAACTATTAAAAAAATTACAATCGTTACAGTTTATAGATACTTTCAGTTTCTGTTTTGTGTCTTGAAAATTGATTTTTCTTGATTTTGATATTTCAATTGAACCAATCGAGGGTTCCTTCAGATAAACGAATCTCTTTTTAAAAATATATTTACCCTGATCGTTTTTTACTTTAATTATGTAATTTCCAGATTTTTTAATTTTAAAATTCCGATTCGGTATTTGAAATTGATAATTAATGTACGGTTGAATAGTATTGTATGATTTAAAATAGTTGGTTATTCTTATATCATCGAAGCCATCTAAAAACTCTGATTTTCTCAGGTTAGATATATTCCAATCAAAATCATAATGATCAATCTCGTAATAATAATTTTTACTAATATTTATTAGCTCATCAAAAACTACATTAATTTTTTCTGATTCATCAAAAACAAACTTTTCATTTTGAAAATTAGGACTTAGTAATTGTATGGATTTAATTAAATTTTCTTGGCTAAATGAACTATTTATTATAGCAATTATTAAAAAAGAATATATGTTACTAATCCTCATATAAAATTGTTGAAAAATCTATGTAATATTAACAAAAAATATTTCACTTAATCGCTTTTAATTAATACATTTGCGCCGTATTAAATTATTTATGTCAAAAGACATCAGGATAAAGAAAGGTTTATCCATTAATATTAAAGGTACTGCCGAAAAAAAAATAGAAAAATTACCTCTAGCAAAATTCTACGCCCTAAACTTACAAGACTTTCATTTAGTGGTGCCTAAGCTAACTAAAAAAGTTGATGATTATGTAAAAAGAGGAGAGCCAATTTTTTATTCAAAAAATAATGAAAAATTAGTTTTTGTATCTCCAATTTCCGGAAAAATTAAAGATATAGTGCGAGGTGAAAGAAGAAAAATATTAAATGTAATTATTGAAAGTGATGGTAAAGATATTTCTTTAAAAAATTCCCCTATTAATTTAAATAAATCCTCCGCTGATGAATTAAAAAATAAACTTTTAACATCTGGGTTGTGGCCTTTTTTCAAACAAAGACCTTTTGACATAATTGCAGATCCAAATTTAAATCCAAAGTCAATTCATATTTCTTGTTTTGACTCAGCTCCGTTGGGTGTTGATTTTGAATTTATATTAAAAGATAATATTGATCTTTTTAAAATTGGACTTGATGCTCTTGAAATTATATGTCCTAATAATATTAACTTGGGTATCAAAAAGTGTCAATCATTTTTTAGTGAAGAATTATCAAATTATAATACCACCATTTTTGATGGTCCTCATCCATCCGGAAATGTAGGAGTACAAATACATCATATTAATCCAATAAATTCAGGAGAAGTTGTTTGGGTAATTAAACCTGAAGATGTTGTCACGATTGGAAATTTTGTATTAAATGGTGATTACAATCCTGAAAGAACAGTAGCTATTTCAGGGCCACCTGTTGAAAATCCAAAGTACCTCAAAACACGTTTAGGTACAGAATTAAAATCTATAATAAAAAAGATAAAGCTTTCTAAAGATTATAGTTTGAGATTTATTAATGGTGATGTTTTATCCGGATACACAGTCAGTACTGATGGTTTTTTGGGTTATTACAATAATAATGTCTCGGTTTTGAAGGAGGGTAATGAGTATAAACTTTTTGGATGGATACCATTTATAAATAATAAAGTACCCAGCATATATAAAACTTCATTCTCATGGTTAACAAATAGTAAACCCAAAGAATATGATACTAATTTAAACGGAGAAGAAAGAGCATTTGTTGCTACTGGTGAAATGGAAAATGTTTTTCCAATGGATGTTTATCCAATGCAATTAATTAAAGAGTGCCTCATTGGAGATATTGAAAAGATGGAAAAACTTGGAATTTACGAAGTTTCACCCGAAGATTTTGGATTAATTGATTATTCATCTTCATCTAAGATAGAAGCACAAACAATCATAAGAGAAGGATTAGATTATTTATATAAAGAAACACAGTAAAATGAAGATTAGAAATATTCTTGATAATTTAAAAAAGCCTTTTGAAAAGGGTCAAAAATTAGAAAAATTTTACCCTGCATTTGATGCTTTTGAAACTTTTTTATTTGTACCAAATCACACGGCAAAAACAGGTGCTCACATAAGAGATGCTATTGATTTAAAAAGAGTAATGATTACAGTTATTATTGCACTTTTACCTGCATTATTTTATGGAATTTATAATACTGGTTATCAGTACTTGATACAAACACCTGAAGCATTCACAACATTAGATGCAATTATTCACGGATCATACAAAATTATTCCAATGATAGCTGTTTCATACATTGTTGGCTTATCGATCGAATTCTTATTTGCTATTCTAAGAGGTCACCAAGTTAATGAAGGG